>SAMEA3663028__coassemble_101_pt1 | contig 38379 bp, 36 predicted proteins | sample SAMEA3663028__metabat2_low_PE_034 | metagenome-assembled genome bin SAMEA3663028 (sample SAMEA3663028) | pig gut metagenome | biome: pig gut; feature: pig-associated habitat; material: faeces | place: France | collected 2012
GTGAACGATACTATGAGGACAGCCCTGCCTACGATGCCACCATCGAAGACATTGACATGGATGCTGTAAAAGCATACATGAAGCGTATTGGTTATGGTAAATCTCCGATGGAATACCTGCAAGAGAACAAAGGATTCCTGACTTACAAAGGCGATGTGCCACAAGTCAGCACGGCTTGCATCTTGCTCTTCGGCAAGCGTCCGCAGAATTTCTTTCCTCGTGCCCGTGTCCGTTTCATCAAGTACTACGGTACAGAGGAGAAAGTGGGCAGAGAGATGAATGTCATCAAGGATGTCACCTTTGAGGGACGCATTCTCGACCAGATTCAGAAGACCATCGACTACCTCGAAACCCAAGTAAAGGAACATTCCTATTTAGGCGAGGAGGGACTCTTCAAGACAGACAGGGAATATCCTAAGTTCGTGATACAAGAGATGACGGTGAACTCAGTTTGCCATCGAGATTATAGCATCAAGGGAACGGAGATACAGATAAAGATGTTCGACGACCGCCTTGTATTTGAGACCCCTGGCAAGTTGCCCGGTATTGTCCGAACCGACAACATCCGCCATACCCACTTCTCCCGTAATCCCAAGATTGCTGAATATTTGAAAGCCTACGATTATGTAAAGGAGTTCGGCGAAGGAGTTGACCGTATGTGCCGTGAGCTTTCTGCCATCGGCACAAAGGAACCTCAATATCATTTGGTTGCTTTTATCATGAAAGCCTCTGTATGGGCTAATGTTTTGGAAGGGCAGGAAAAGGCAAGAGAAAGGCAAGAAGATATTCCCAGCGATGAGGCAGAAGGTGACATTACCCAGAAACTACCCAGAAACTACCCAGAAACTACCCAGAAACAAGACGTTGATATTACACCTGTCCAGAAAGGAATTATCGATTTCTTGCTACTTCATCCATATGCAGGACGTAAAGAAATCTCATCTAACTTGGGCTCATTGTCAGAAGATGGGGTAAAATACAATCTAAAAATACTCCAGCAGAAAGGAGTCATAAAACGCATAGGCCCCGCTAAGGGAGGGTACTGGAAAGTGCTCTCAGATGAGACAAGTGACTAAAAGACATTGCATTATATAGCGAAGGAGACGCAAGGAGAGCGCTTTACATCTTTTTACAAGGACAAATTTATATCTTTGTTATTGACAAACAGGAGTTAGGGAATGCTGCAAAAGAGAGTGATAGAATATCCCGGATTGGGACCTGTAACATTTTGGAGAAGAGCCGGCAACAGAAGCATCCGCATAAGCGTAAAGGCGGAGCGCGGTGTGCTGGTTACCTACCCCTGGTACACCCCTTTTGCGCAAGCGGAGCGCTTCCTGCTGCAGAATAGTTTAAGACTTAACCAAATGCTCTCCAGAGTTGGGAAACAGAATCGCAAAAGCCTGATTCAGAACTACTTAAATAGCGCCACAGAAGAGTCAAAATTGACAAGACTGCGGCAAAGGGCCAAAGAGGCGCTCCCGCTCCGCACTGCTCAGATAGCCGCTGCAATGCGCACCCTGCACAAAAGGCCATTTGCATACCAAAGGATAGCCATAAAATTGAACAAAACCAACTGGGGGAGCTGTTCTGCAAAGAATAACATAAACCTCAACCTTGCCCTGCCTCTTCTTCCCGATGCCCTGTGCGATTATGTCATCATCCACGAGCTATGCCATCTTGAGCACCATAATCACAGCGCAGAATTCCACCGGCTTCTTAACAGCAGCTGCCTGACGTTGCTTGGGCGCCCGGAGAGGGAGTTGGTAAAAGAGTTGCGCGGATATTGCATTTAAGAAAAGTTTAACTAACTTTGCAGTCCCAATTTTGGGACAAAACTTAATTAACAATCTTAGCAAATGGCTGAATATTTATCATCAGACAAAAAGCAAGAGATTTTCACAAAATACGGAAAGTCTAATACAGACACCGGCTCACCTGAGAGTCAAGTTGCTTTATTTTCCTACCGTATCGCTCACCTTACACAGCATATGAAGGCTAACCATAAAGACCATGGTACACAGCGCGCATTGCTTAAACTTGTAGGTAAGAGACGTCGCCTTTTGGACTACCTCAAGGCTAAAGACATTGAGAGATACAGAAATATTGTTAAGGAGCTCAACCTCCGTAAATAATATAAAACATAGGAAAACCAAACAAGGGTGGCCTGCAGCAACTGCAGGTCACCCTTTGCTTTTGCAGGCAGAGCGCTCCTTACTCTTTAAGCTTTGAATCTATTATAATGGTTACAGGACCATCATTAATAAGGGCACACTGCATATCTGCCCCAAAGACCCCCTGCAGAACAGGGCGGAGCGCAGATTGAGAGAGGTATTTGCAAAAATTCTCGTAGAGAGGAATAGCCAACTCGTGACCTGCCGCGCGGAAATAAGAGGGACGGTTTCCCTTTTTGGTAGAAGCAGTAAGGGTAAACTGGGAGACTGCCAGCAACTCACCCCCGGCATCCACCACACTCCGGTTCATCACCCCCTCATTATCATCAAATATTCGCAACCCGGCAGCTTTGGAGGCCAGCCATTTGGCATCCTCTTCGGTATCGCCCTTCTCCACCCCAACCAGGATGAAGAGGCCTTGGCCTATTTCACTCACTCTCTTGCCCTCTATTGTAACAGAGGCCTCCTTTACTCTTTGTATTACCAATCTCATTATATTAACAATCTCATATTTGAAACCAAATAATCAACAAAAAAGAGTGACCGGCAGCCTTGCGGCTCTTTAGTCACTCTCAAAGTCTTTGATCAAATCAGATTTATTGAACTTTCCTGAAGATAAGGCAAGAGTTGTGACCTCCAAATCCGAAGGTGTTGTTCATTGCCACATTAACCTCTCTCTTCTGAGGGGTGTTTAGGGTAAGGTTCAATTTGTAATCGATTGCTGGATCTTCCTCTTTAAAATGAATTGTTGGAGGTATTATGCTGTTCTGTATTGCAAAGATGCAAGCGATAGACTCTGCAGCGCCTGCTGCGCCAAGGAGGTGGCCGGTCATAGACTTGGTTGAGCTTATATTCAGTTTATAAGCATGCTCCTTGAAGACTCTCTTTATTGCATTAAGCTCTGCAACATCTCCAAGTGGAGTTGAAGTTCCGTGTACATTTATGTAGTCCACATCCTCAGGTTTGATTCCTGCATCTTCCAATGCAAGATTCATTGCTATTACCGCGCCGTCACCCTCCGGATGAGGAGCTGTAATATGATGTGCGTCTGCGCTCATTGCAGCACCAAGAACCTCTGCATAAATCTTAGCACCTCTTGCCTTTGCGTGCTCGTACTCCTCCAGAACAAGAACGGCAGCTCCCTCGCCCAACACAAAACCGTCTCTGGTTCTGTCAAAAGGACGGCTGGCTGTCATATACTCGTCGTTATTGGTGGAGAGAGCCTGCGCAGAGTTGAAACCACCAACTGAAGGGATGGTAACGCAAGCCTCTGAACCTCCGGTTACTATCATATCCGCCTTGCCCAATCTAATATGGGTTAAAGCGTCGCTGATAGCATGCGCCGAAGATGCGCAAGCCGATACGGTTGCATAGTTCGGTCCCATGAAACCATATTTGATAGAGATGCTTCCGGCAGCAATGTCCGGAATCATTTTTGGAATAAGGAACGGATTGAATCTTGGCACTCTGCCATTCTCTGCAAACTCAATCACCTCTGTGGTGAGAGACTCTATTCCACCTATTCCAGATCCTATGATTACTCCAATCCGGCGTTTGTCTGCCTTTTCCAGATCTATACCGCAATCTTCAATAGCCTGAGTGGCCGAAGCCATTGCATACTGAGTAAAGCGGTCCATCTTTCTAGCCTCTTTACGGTCTATGCCGAAATCGGCCGGATTGAAGTTCTTTACCTCACAAGCAAATTTGGTTTTAAAGAGTGAAACGTCAAACCTGTCAATCAAACCAGCACCGCAAGCGCCCTCTGCAAGGCCCTTGAAGTACTCCGGAATACTGTTCCCAAGCGGATTGACAGTTCCTAAACCGGTAACGACTACTCTCTTTAACTCCATCTCTGTAAATGGGAATTATTTCTGGTTTGCCTCAATATATTTGATAGCGTCGCCAACTGTTGCTATCTGCTCTGCTGCATCGTCTGGAATCTGAAGACCGAAAGCCTTCTCAAACTCCATAATGAGCTCTACAGTGTCAAGGGAGTCTGCTCCCAAATCCTTTGTGAAAGAAGCCTCTGGAGTAACCTCAGCGGCGTCAACACCCAATTTGTCAACGATAATCTCCTTAACTTTAGCTGAAATATCTGCCATAATGATAAAAATTAGTTAATAAAATAGTTATAATAAATTTAATAAATTCCAAAGCAATTTAGCTGCAAAGTTAACAATAAAAATTTAATTTGCAATTTGTATCTTTGTAGCCACTAAACCACTCGAGATGATAAAGCTTGCACTCTTTGCCTCAGGCAGCGGCACTAATGTACAGAATATTGTGGAGACCTTTAACAAACCGGGCTCCATCATAGAAGCAACCCTAGTAATATGTAACAACCCCAACGCATACGTGCTTACCCGTGCGGAGCGCCTTGGCGTGGAGAGCCATATAATAGATAAGAATTACAACCTTAGGGTGCCCTTCGGCCCCAATAACTCTTCCTGCCTTACAGAACTGCTGCAAGAGCGCCGGGTAGACTATATAATACTTGCAGGCTTCCTGCTTAAGATTCCTCAGCAACTTATAGATCTATATCCCGACAGAATCATAAATATCCACCCCGCGCTGCTTCCAAAATATGGCGGCAAGGGAATGTACGGGCACCACGTGCACGAGGCTGTAATTGCAGCGGGCGAGAAGAGTTCGGGCATAACGGTACATCTGGTAAATGAGCATTACGACTCCGGAAGAATACTCTTTCAGGCAAGTTGCGCCATAGAGGCAACCGACACGCCGGATGATCTTGCAGCAAAGATTCACCTGCTGGAGCAGGCCCATTTTCCAAGAGCCATAGCGGACTACATCAACTCTTCTCCTCAAGGTCCAGCCTCAGATAGATAAAGAGCATAGTTGTAAAGGTCCAGAGCGAAGAACCTCCGTAGCTTATAAAGGGGAGCGGAATGCCAATGACCGGCACAAGGCCTATTGTCATACCCACATTAATAAAGACGTGCATAAAGAAGATTGCGGCTATGCACCACCCGTAAATTCTTGTAAAGGCATCTCTTTGTCCCGATGCGGAGAGTATAAGTCTGCCAATAAAGATCATATAGAGCACCACAACCACTCCTGCGCCAAGAAACCCCCACTCCTCTCCTATTGTGCAGAAGATAAAGTCTGTACTCTGCTCAGGCACAAAATTGAACTTTGTCTGAGTGCCCTGAAGATATCCCTTGCCAAGGAATCCTCCAGACCCGATTGCTATTTTGGACTGATGCACATTATATCCCACCCCCATAAGATCCTCCTTGATTCCAAGCAGATTCTCTATTCTGGCCTTCTGGTGAGGTTGCAGAATATTCTCAAAGATAAACTCCACAGAGAAGATGAAGAATATGGCAGCAGAGGTTCCCACCAGCAGGTATCTGAATCTTTTCCCACTCTTTTTCAGGGCATCGGGAAGAAGTCTGAGAAGATTAAGGAATAGAATGCCTGCAGCCACAATCTCTGCCTTTACCTCTGTTAGAGCAAAGAGCTTGAGCAGACGCGGTATAAAGCCCATAAGAACTGTTGCAATTAGGGATATGGCCATTCCGCGCAGCTCCAATCCCCGCAGGATGAGGGAGGCAATTATGTATGACACATTAAGTATTATGAGTGAGACCAGAGGGTCGAAGCGGAGTGTGGTTACAAAGAGCAGAATCATACATAACCCATATACCAGCACCCACCCGCTCATTCCTACAAGGTAGAATACCAGCAGGAACCCCGCATATACCAATGCCGAGCCGGTCTCCTTCTCCAACACAATGAGCATCATAGGAAGCAGGATTGCTGCGGCAACCATTAGCGCCGAACGCCTCTTGGAGAGGCTGAAATCGTACTTGCACATAATATAGGCAAGCAGCAGGGAGGTTGTTATCTTTGAGACCTCCGCGGGCTGAAAACTCACAGGACCAAGGGCAAACCAGCTCTTTGAACCGTTTATCTCCTTGCCAAGGAAGATTACAGAGAAGAGCAGCAAGAGCAAGATGAAATATAAGAGCGGAGGCAGGGTTGTGAAGACCTTTGAGCTTATTGCATACATTATTATGGATGCTATGCCAAATGAGGTGAGAATCCATACAAACTGCATTCCGTACTTCTGCGAGAAGTCAAATATAACCTGATGCTCCTCTGTGTGCAGAGAGGAGTAGATATTCATCCATCCAAAGAGCACAAAGAAGAGGTAGAGCCCCACCAGCCACCAATCCATTCTGCCATATTTGAGTTTAGAACCGGACATACTTCACTATCTCTTTACAGGTACATTCATCATAAGGTTGCTCTGCATAATGCTCTCTTCCAGCTGTGGCCTTGAGGTCTCTCCATTCAGATACTTCTCCACAAGCAGAGAGGCAATGGGCGCCGCCCAAGTGCCTCCAAAGCCGGCATTCTCCAGATATGCCGCCACCGCAATCTTAGGATTATCTCTTGGCGCAAAACAGATGAAGACGGAATTATCCTTTCCGTGAGGGTTCTGTGCGGTGCCTGTCTTTCCGCAGATATCCAGGCCCGGGACCTGTGCTGTTCGGGAGGCTGTTCCGCCCTCTCCCGGTCTGGAGTTTACTGCCAGCCACATTCCCTCTATAACCTTGCAGAAATTTGTGGTATCCACCATTGTATAGTGGCGCTGTGAGTATTTTGCATTGCGCAGGGAGTCGGATGTGGACTTTACCAGATGCGGAATGTAGTAGAAGCCTCTGTTTGCAATTGTAGCGGCAAGATTGGCAAGGTGCAGAGGTGTTGTACCAAGCTCGCCCTGTCCAATTGCAAGGGATATTACAGAATACGGGTTCCAACGCCCCTTGCCATAGAGCCTGTCATACCTTGCGGCAGAGGGCAGGCTTCCGCCAAGTTCAGAGGGAAAATCACTGCCAAGCTTCTCTCCAAAGCCAAAACTTCTAAGATACTGCAACCATTTTTCAAATGCCTCCTCTATGGAAGAATATCTCTTGTTCTTAAGCAGATTTACAAAGACATAACAGAAATAGGCATTGCAGGAGGTCATTATGGCGTGCGTAAAATCCAGTGGCGAGGGGTGCGCGTGGCATCCCAATTTTCTGTTGCCGTAAGGGAATCCCATACTGCAAGGATATCTTGTCTCTGTGGTAACCACCCCCTCCTGAAGGCCTATGAGGCCATTTACAAGCTTAAAGACAGAGCCCGGTGGGTATGCAGACATAACGGCCCTGTTAAACATGGGTTTATAGGGGTCGTTAAGAATCTCATTGTAGTTGTTGCGTATATCTGCCAGCTTCTCTATCTCTATTCCTGGACTGGAGACAAGTGTGAGAATCTCTCCTGTTGAGGGCTCTATGGCAACAAGGCTCCCCACTTTATTGCGCATAAGCTTCTCTCCGTATTGCTGCAGATAGCCATCTATTGTAGTTGTAATATCCTCGCCGGGGATTGCAAGCTTATCATAGGCTCCACCTGCAAAATGGGATTGAACCCTGTTGTGAACATCCCTAAGATATATGGTGTAGCCATTTGTGCCGCCAAGAATATCCTCGTAAGAGCGCTCCAGACCGGTAACCCCAACATAATCGCCTCTCTTATATTTGGGATTCTTTTTTAGAAAATCCGCATCCACCTCATTTATATAGCCAAATAGGTTGGCTCCGGCACTGAAGGGATAGCTTCTACTGGTTCTTGGAAGGGTGGAGAAGCCGGGAAATTCAAATGCATGCTCGGAGAAGATGTTGAAGGTCTCTCCGGATATCTGCTTCAAAAAGGTAAGAGACTGGTATCCTATGGAGCGTCTCTTCTCTTTGTATTCCTTAAATTTCTCCTTTACAAAGGAGCTCTCCAGATTGAAGATTCTGCAGAGGGCCAGGGTGTCAAACTCCTCCACCTCATAGGGGGTAACCAGAACATCGTATGTATTCTTATTGGTAACAAGGATATTGTGGTTGCGGTCGTAGATAATGCCCCTTGCCGGATAGCTGGTCACATACTTGTAGGCATTATTCTCCGCATTTATCTTATACTCCTCACTGAAGATCTGCAGATTGAGCAGTTGAAGCAGAAGCACAACGGCAACACCTGCCAAACCTATTATCAAGACATATTTCCTATCCATTCAGCTGCGAAGAGGTTACCGATTCTACAAAGAGAGCAAAGAGGGCATTTACCACCGTATAGACAACAATCCTTATCAGACACCTGCCAATGCTAAAGAAGCCTAATGAATCTATGGTAACATAGAAGATAAAGAAGCAGGCATAGAGCAACAGGAGCAGATAGAGATAACTGGAGCGCCTTATGTAGCGCCGGCTTACCAGCGGCATCTCCAAAAGAGGGCCCTTCATAACAAAGAGTCTTAAGAGATAGGGCTTTGCAAATGCCAGGGCTACAAGCGCGGAGGCATTCAATCCCAGCACTCCCTCTGCAGAGAAATCCATTATAAGCCCCAGGCCAAAGGCTGCCAGCATATTTAGAATAAAGGGCGTGGTGTATGGCAGAGTTATGATTATCAAGGGTGCTATGGAGAGATGCAGGATTGTAGAGAGATTGATGAACTCATCCAACATAAGCTGTATAACCACAATTGCCATTACGGCAAGCAGATATTTTAACTTATTTATCATTTCTTCTCCTCCTCTGCTATTCTGGAGAGGGAGTCCAGCTCCTTCCGCCAATAATTCTTTGCCACTATCACATATTGCACATTGTCTGCACTCTGAAAGAGCTCCACCTCTATGGAGTTGTGAATGCCGTTAAGCACTCTGGAGCCGGTTACGCGTCCCAGCGGAATGCCTGCGGGATAGATTGAGGAGAGCCCGCTTGTGCAGACCGTATCTCCAACATTTACCTCTATATGTTGCGGAATATCGCTCAGCATAGCTTTGGTAAGGTCCTCCCCCATCCACCTGAGAGGGCCAAAAGCCTCTTTGGAGAGAAGCATTGCACTAACCTGCTGCTTGGGATTAAGGAAGGAGAGCACATAGGAATTGGAGGCGCTTGCTGCTCTTACTATTCCTACAACGCCAAAGGGTGTTACCACACCCATATTCTCCTCCACACCATCCTCTTTTCCCTTGTTTATTATGAAATAGTTGTGTCTGCCTATACCTATCGAGCGCTTTACAACCCTTGCCGGCAGATATTCAAAATCTCCCTTCAAGGCATTCTTCCCATTGCCTGCATATTCCATTCCCTCCAAGAGGGCATTGGCTATAGAGTCATTTATGAATCTTCTCAATTGCAAGAGATTGCCGAAGAGCTTTACATTCTCCTCCCAGAGGTTGTCATTAATCTCCCTTAATTCAAAATACTCCTTTACGGCAATTGTCTTCTCACTTATTGAGGCCTGCAGATTGCGGAAAGCCCCCATTACGGCATACCCCTGAATAATTCCGGAGTTTGTCACCATAACAAGGCAAGCCACCTCCATAACTATGAAGATGGCAAATTTGACCAATGGCCCCAATATGGTGAAGCGCCTCCTCATTACTTCATAAGGAACGGATATTTTTCAACATTTTTAAGGGCAGCGCAAGTTCCTCTTGCCACTGCGCGCAGAGGATCGTCTGCCACTTTGAATGGAATATTTACCTTTTTGGAGAGTCTCTTGTCCAGACCTCTGAGCAGAGCGCCTCCTCCAGAGAGGTATATGCCATTATCTACAATATCCGAATAGAGCTCCGGCGGGGTCTTCTCCAGAACGTTAAGGATTGCCGTCTCTATCTTGGCAATGGATTTGTCAAGACAGTGTGCCACATCCTGATGGGTGACACCTATCTCCACAGGGTGAGCAGTCATAAGGTTTGGGCCGCGCACCACGTAAGGCTCAGGCGGATTGTCCAACTCCGACAATGCGGCGCCAACATTTATCTTTATGAGTTCTGAGGTAATCTCTCCCACCTTGATATTATGCTGCTGCCTCATATACTGCTGAATCTCTGCCGTAAAGACATCTCCTGCAACCCTTATGCTCTCCTTGCAGACTATTCCGCCAAGGGAGATTACAGCTATCTCTGCAGTACCGCCGCCAATATCCACAACCATCTGACCTACAGGCGCAGTTACATCCAGTCCAATACCCAGCGCAGCTGCCATAGGCTCATATATGATATAGACATCGTGGCCGCCCGCGTGCTCAGATGAGTCGCGGACTGCCCTTATCTCTACCTCTGTACTTCCTGCAGGAACAGCAACCACCATCTTAAGATTTGGCGTAAACCACCCCTTGCGGTTGTTTATCATCTTTACAAATCCCCTGATCATAAGCTCCGCAGCATTAAAGTCTGCAATCACGCCATCTTTCAATGGCCGTACGGTCTTGATGTTGGGATTTGTTCTTTCGTGCATCATCCTTGCCATATGCCCAAAGGCAATAGGCTTGCCGTTGGTCTGGTCTATAGCAACAATACTGGGCTCATCCAATACTATCTTGTCGTTAAGAAAGATAACGGTATTTGCGGTACCCAAGTCTATAGCCAGTTCTTGTGTCAAAAAAGAAAAAGCCATAACGATACTAATGTTTAAAGTGTCTGAATCCTGTAAATACCATAGCAACCGCATTCTGGTTGCACCAATCAATACTCTCCTGATCTCTGATTGAGCCTCCAGGCTGGATAACTGTCTTTATACCCTCCTTGGCAGCTATCTCAACACAATCGTGGAAAGGGAAGAATGCATCCGACGACATTACCGCTCCGTTAAGGTCGAAGCCAAAGTTTTTGGCCTTCTCTATGGCCTGCTTGAGCGAGTCAACTCTTGAGGTCTGTCCCACTCCGCTTGCAAGCAGCTGTTTGCCCTTGGCAAGCACAATGGCATTGGATTTTGAGTGTTTTACAAGTTTGTTGGCAAAGAGCATATCCTCAATCTTGTCTGCATCGGGAGCAGTAACGGTTACACAGCGGAGCTCATCGGGAGTCTCTGTATGAGCATCTCTCTCCTGCACCAGCACTCCGCCAAGGAGCGAGCGGTATTTGAGCGCAGGAATCTCCACTCCCTTGTTAAGGAGGATTATCCTGTTCTTTTTGCTCTTTAGAATCTCCAGCGCCTCCGGAGTGTATGCAGGAGCTATCACAACCTCAAAGAAGATTTTGTTCATCTCCTCCGCTGCCGCTTTGTCTATCTCTGCATTTGTTACAATAATGCCTCCGAATGCCGATACAGGGTCTGCTGCAAGGGCTCTCTCCCAAGCCTCCTTTACTGTTGCGCCGCAAGCGCAGCCGCAAGCGTTGGTATGCTTTATCACAGCCACTGCAGTCTCCTGGAAATCCGAAATGAGCTCTATTGCGGACTCAATGTCCAAGAGGTTGTTATGAGATATCTCCTTGCCATGCAACTGCTCCGGAAGGCTCTTCTCCGCACCATAGTAGAAGCCCTTCTGATGAGGGTTCTCTCCATAGCGGAGCTCCTTGCCCTGCATATAACTCCTCTTGAAGGCAGTAATGCCGCAATCTCTGTTCATATACTCAAAGATGGCGCTGTCGTAGTGCGAACTTACTGCAAAGGCGTGGGCCGCAAAGCGAGCCCTCTGCTCCAAAGTGGTATTGGCACCGCTCTCCTTAAGAATCTCCGCAAGCGGCGCATACATCTCCTTGCTTGCAACAATCACAACATCCTTATAGTTCTTTGCAGCAGCTCGGATAAGCGATATGCCGCCTATATCTATCTTTTCTATAATCTCCTGATGCGCAGCACCTGCAGCCACATACTCCTCAAAAGGATAGAGGTCTACAATAACAAGGTCTATCTCCGGAATATCATACTTCTTCATCTGCTCCAGATCCATCTCATTCTCTCTTCTTGCCAAAATGCCTCCAAAGACCTTTGGATGGAGTGTCTTTACTCTGCCTCCCAAAATAGAGGGATAACCTGTAAGGTCCTCCAGCTCTTTTGCCGGAATTCCCTTCTCCAACAAAAATTTGTATGTTCCTCCGGTGGAGAGAATCTCCACATTGTTCTTATGCAGCAGATTGGCTATCTCCTCCAATCCCTCCTTGTAATAGACTGATACCAGTGCTCTTTTAATGCTCTTCACGACGTAATGTTTTGAGTTGGTAAATATTAATTTCAAACTACAAAGATAATCTCTTTTTTAATAATTTTGTATTGAAATTCAACGAGAAAAGATGAATAAACCAATATACGTAATAATAACCGCCGGAGGCTCGGGCAGCAGAATGGGAAGCGCCATTCCAAAGCAGTTTCTGGAGCTGGAGGGGAAGCCTATCCTGCAGCACACCTTAGAGCTCTTTCTCTCAATTCCCCAAATAAACATACTGCTTGTGCTGCCTCAGGCACAGAAGGAGTATTGGAAGCAATACTGCCTGGAGAATAAGATAAACATAAGGCACAGAGTGGTCTGCGGAGGAGTTACCCGCTTTCACTCTGTAAAGAATGCCTTGGAGCATATTCCCGATAATGCCATTGTGGCTGTGCACGACGGGGTGCGTCCGCTTGTACCCAAAGAGATGCTCAGAAGACTCTTCAGATTTGATTTTGACGCCAACAGCTGCAACGGTCTCATACCTGTGACACCCGTAGTGGAATCGCTCAGACAATATACGGAGAATGGAGAGAGCATACCTGTAGACAGAAGCCGATACTGCTCTGTGCAAACACCCCAGATCTTTACCTCTACAGAACTAAAAAGGGCGTATAAGCAGGCTTATACCCCCTCCTTTACGGATGACGCATCTGTAATGCAAAGTGCTGGTTATAAGATTGAGTCTTGTCAAGGGAGCAGATATAATATAAAAATCACAACGCCGGAAGACCTCTCCCTCTGCAAACAGCTTCTACCTCTTCTTGGATGACTCCTTGGTTTTCTCTCCCTTTACCCAGACCTGCCTCTCTATAGACTGGTCCAGAGAGATCATTGTCTCTGTCTGAAGAACGCCCGGAATGTTCTGGATGGTATTGATGAGAATCTCCATCAAATGATCGTGGTTTGTGCAGAAGAGTTTGAGAAGCAATGCGTGACGACCTGTAACAAAGTGGCACTCCACCACCTCCGGAATCTTCTTGATTGCATCTATCACCTCTTGATACCTGTTGGCCTGTGCAATTGAGATGGCAACAAAAGCGCAGACATTAAGTCCAATTGACTGAGGTTTAACAAGCAGACGGGAACCTGTAATTATACCAAGATTCTCCATCTTTTTAACTCTCTGATGAATAGCTGCGCCGGAGACTCCACATTCCCTTGCAATCTCCAGGAAGGGCATCCTTGCATTATTTACTAAAAAAGAGAGAATTTTTTGATCTGTTGCGTCTATCTGGTATTTTGGCATCTATGTAACTTTTAAATTATATACAAAAATAGTAAAATATTTTAAAAGTCAAACATTTATTGCTTTTTTGACCCCCTTTTTGTTCTGCTCTTGGTTGGATTAGAATTCTGTATTATCTCCAGACACGCCTTCTCGTCCAGCTGCTCCAAATCTGTACCCTTAGGAATCTTATAATTGTTGCCGCCGTGCTTGATATATGGGCCGTATTTACCCTCAAGTACCTTAATATCACTTGCCTGATACTCCTTTAGCGGTGCGGCCGCCACCTTCTCCTTCGCCTTCTCAATAACTGCCGCAGCCTCCTCTATTGTAACACTATAAGGACTCAGTTCCTTGCCAAGAGAGAAGAACTTGCCGTCATATCTCAAATAAGGGCCATATTTGCCAATGGAAGCAGTAACCTCCTTCTCCTCAATCAGGCCCACTCTTCTTGGCAATTTGAAGAGTTCCAAAGCCTCCTCAAGCGTTATGGAATCTATCAGCTGCCCCTTCATCATACCAGCAAACTGCTTCTGAGGGTCATCATTTGCACCCTTCTGCACCAAAGCTCCAAACCTGCCCATTCTGGCAATAACCACTTTGCCTGTTGCAGGGTCTGTACCCAGCACCCTCTCCGAGTTATTGCGGCTCTGCTCCTTCAAAGTCTCCTCAACAGTCTTGTGGAAAGAGGAATAGAAGTTGGAAATGAGACTGTTCCAAAGCAATTTACCAGAGGCAATCTTATCAAAACCCTCCTCCACCTTGGCAGTAAAACCATAATCCATTATACTCTGGAAATGATCCTCCAGATAATCATTTACAAGCATACCTATGTTTGTAGGAAAGAGTTTGCTCTTCTCCGCGCCGGAATTCTCCGCAAGAACCTGGCTGGTTATATTCCCGCCGGCAAGAGTAAACCTCTCATACTTGCGCTCCGTACCCGGTCTATCCTCCTTCACAACATATCCCCTCTGCATAATGGTAGTAATCGTAGGGGCATAAGTAGATGGCCTTCCTATGCCAAGCTCCTCCAGCTTCTTAACAAGAGAGGCCTCGCTATACCTTGGAGGACGCTGCGCAAAATGCTGTGTTGCAGCAATCTCCAGAGCATCCATACCCTCACCCTCCGCAAGTTGCGGCAGCAGCTGGATATCTGCCTCCTCCTGGTCATCGTCCCGACTCTCCATATAGACCTTAAGAAAACCGTCAAAGAGCACATTCTCCCCCTGAGATACAAACTTCTCCGCCAATCCGGCGGCACCTATCACAATCTCTGTCTTCTCTATGGAGGCATCTGCCATCTGAGAGGCCACGGCGCGCGTCCAGATAAGATTATAGAGCCTCTTCTCCTGAGCCGTACCCTCTATTGTCCTGTTTGCCGCATAGGTTGGCCTTATAGCCTCGTGCGCCTCCTGCGCGCCCTTGGACTTAGTCTTGTACTGACGGGTTTTGGAGTACTCCTTACCGTAATTCTGTATAATGGTCTCCTTTATAGAGGCAAGAGCAAGCTTGGAGAGATTAGTGGAATCGGTACGCATATAGGTAATGAGTCCCTTCTCATACAGTGTCTGCGCAACCCTCATAGTCTGGGAGACAGAGAAGCCCAACTTCCTTGCCGCCTCCTGCTGCAGGGCAGAGGTGGTGAATGGCGGAGCCGGAGTGCGGGAGATGGTATGCTTCTGTATGGTCTCAATCCTGAAATCTGCACCCTTGCAGCGCTCCAGCAAATCTAGAGCCCTCTCCCGGCTCTCCATCTTCTCATTGCAAAGAGCCTTTATTTTCAGCTTCTTGCCATTGCTCTGAGGATGGAAGAGTCCCGATATCTTATAGTAGGGCGTTGCAACAAATGAGGAAATCTCGCGCTCACGCTCCACTATCAGCCTCACAGCCACAGACTGAACGCGGCCTGCAGAGAGCTTTGGTGCAACCTTCTTCCAAAGAATTGGAGAGAGTTCAAAACCCACAAGCCTATCCAGCACACGACGCGCCTGCTGTGCCATAACAAGATTCAAATCCACCCCTCTTGGATTCTCAATAGCCTCCAGAATTGCAGGCTTCGTAATCTCGTGAAAAACAATTCTGTTTGTCTTAGCATCATCCAGATTAAGAGTCTGCTGAAGATGCCAGGCAATAGCCTCTCCCTCACGGTCCTCATCGGAAGCAAGCCATACGGTCTTTGCCTTGGAGGCAAGTTTTTTCAAATCCGCAACCACCTTCTTCTTATCTGCAGAGACCTCATAGCACGGCTCAAAACCATTATCTATATCTATGCCTAAATTCTTTTTGGACAAATCCCTGATATGTCCAAAACTGGATGCAACAGTAAAACCCTTCCCTAAAAACTTTTCAATTGTCTTTGCCTTTGCAGGCGACTCAACAATTACCAGATTCTCTCCCATAAATAATCTCGTTCACCTTTTATAATAGACTGCAAAGTAAGACATAAAGTGCGGAATAATGCAAATTTAATTAGTATTTTTGTGGTCAAATAGGGACAAGATATGGTAATAAAAAATAAAAAACGCGTTGCTAAATTGCTGTGGATCATTATTTTCTCTCCACTTGCAATAATACTGGCAGGTCTGTTAGCCGTTGGGCTCTTTGCAGATATACCCTCATTTGAAGAGTTGGAGGACCCAAAAAGCAATCTTGCCACACAGATTATTTCAGACAACGGAACGCCAATCAACTCTTTTCATATAGAGAACAGATCATATATTACCTTTGACCAGATACCGCAAGGGGTAAGAGACGCCCTTGTTGCAACAGAAGATGTGCGCTTCTACAAGCATAGCGGCATAGACCTCAAGAGTCTTGCGCGCGTGGCAATCAAATCATTCCTTATGGGAAACCGCAACACCGGCGGAGGCGGCAGCACCCTTACCCAACAGCTTGCCAAGACACTCTTCCCAAGAGATACCGTAAAGTCACGGATACCAGGAGCCAAATTTGCTGTTCTTGCAGGAAACAAACTCAAGGAGTGGATTACCGCCGTAAAGATAGAGAGGAACTATGCAAAGGATGAGATTCTTACAATGTACCTCAACACCGTCTTCTTTGGCAGCAACGCCTACGGCATAGAGACAGCGGCAAACACCTTCTTTGGCAAAAACACCAAAGACCTTAAGATAGAGGAGGGCGCCCTTCTGGTAGGTATGGTCAACCTGCCAACAAGGTACAACCCCGTACGCAACCCGGAGCTCTCTCTCAAACGCAGGAACCACGTTCTCAAACAGATGAACAAGTATGGCTACCTGGAGGATGCAATCTACGACTCCATAGTAAAGCTGCCCATAACCCTCAACTTTACCAGAATGGACCACAATGCCGGCCTTGCGCCCCACTTCAGAGATATGCTCAAGAGGGTAATGAGCGCCTCCAAGCCCTCCCCTGCAAACTACTACAACAGACACGACTACACTGCAGACTCCCTGCTGTGGGAGGAGGACCCGCTTTATGGATGGCTCAACAAGAACCTTAAGCCGGACGGCACAAAATACAATCTGGACAAAGACGGCCTTAAGATCTACACCCCAATAAATGCAAAGATGCAGCAATATGCAGAAGAGGCTGTAGCGGAGCACCTTGGCAATACACTTCAGCCTGCCTTCAACAGAGAGCTGAAATGGAAACCAAAGAGACCATTCTCCTCCGAAACAACACAGGAGGTGATAGACCATATAATGAAGCAGGCCAGAAGATGGAGCGACCGGTACAGAATGATGAAGCGGGAGGGCATCTCGGAGCAGGAGATTCTAAAGAGTTTCAAAGTACCTGCCAAGATGAGGGTCTTTGCCTGGAACAAGCAGGGCTACATAGATACCACTATGACTCCCGATGACTCCATTAAATACTACAAATCTTTCCTTCGCGCAGGTCTTATGGCCCTTGAACCCGGCACAGGCAACATAAAGGCCTATGTTGGAGGAGGAAACTACCGTTACTTCAAATATGACCAGGTGCGTCAGGGAAAGAGGCAGGTTGGCTCCACATTCAAACCCTTCCTATATGCTCTTGCAATGCAGGAGGGCTTTACCCCTTGCGACAAAGTTGTAAATGTTCCGCAATCCTTTGTGGTGGGAGAGGATATCTGGACACCAAAGAGCACCGACAAACCGGAGTGGATTGGCAAGACAGTAACCCTCAAATGGGGACTTACCAAGAGCAGCAACAACATCTCCGCATACCTTATGAAGCAGCTTGGTCCAACGGCGCTTGTAAATATGGCGCACTCTATGGGCCTCTCCTGCTGGCTGGACCCTGTTCCCTCTCTCTGCGTGGGTTCTGCAGATGTGCCCGTATATGAGATGGTCTCTGCCTTCAATACCTTCCCCGGAAGAGGCATCTATGCCACACCGCTTGCTGTGCTGAGAATAGAGGATAAGAATGGCAATGTGCTCTCCACCTTCACCTCCAAAAAGAGAGAGGCCATAAGCGAGCGCACAGCATATCTTATGGTAAACCTTATGGAGGGTGTGGTAAATGGGGGAACAGCCTACCGCCTCAGAAGCCTCTACATTCCGGAGGGGGCTATAGCCGGCAAGACAGGCACCACCAATGACCAGTCCGACGGATGGTTCATAGGCTATACTCCAAAACTTACTGCCGGCGTTTGGGTAGGAGCGGAGGACCGTCAGGTTCACTTCGCCAGCCTTGCCCTTGGAGGAGGTTCCAATATGGCCCTGCCAATCTGGGGACTCTTTATGCAGAAGGTCTTTAAAGACGGCACACTGGGAGTAACAAAACTTGACACCTTTACAACTCCTGCAGATTTCAACATAGACCTCAACTGTACGGGAGGAGACGAAGATATAAACTACACCGGCTCCAGCGAAGAGAGGGAGGCGGAAGAATTTTTTGACTGATAGCATATGGCAAAGAAGAGCGTAGCAGTAATATATGGAGGAAACTCCTCCGAGCATCAGGTCTCCATACAGAGCGGCAAGAATGTGGCTGCCAATCTGGATAGGGAGAGATATGATGTTTACGAGATTCTTATAAATGGAAAGAGCTGGTCCCTTATAGCCCGCAACGGAGAGGAGATGGAGCCCGCAGAGATAGACAAGACCGACTTCTCTGCTGCCGGAGTCCACTTTGACGTTGCTTTCATAATGATACACGGCACTCCCGGAGAGAACGGCCTGCTGCAGGGCTATTTTGAGATGCTGGAGATTCCCTTTACCACCTGCAACGCCTTTGTCTCCAATATTGCCTTTGACAAATACTCCTGCAAACGTTTTCTGGACTTTGCCGGCGTAAAGTTTGCCAAAGATTGCTACATACGCAAAGGAGGGCCATACTCTCCGCGCAGCATTGTTACCCAACTTGGGCTCCCGCTCTTTATAAAGCCAACCAACGGAGGCAGCAGCTTTGGCGTTACCAAGGTTAAGAGTATGGAGGAGATAGAGCCTGCCGTAGAGAGGGCTTTTCTAGAGAATGACGCAGTAATGGCAGAGGAGGCAATAGTTGGAAGAGAGGTTACGAACGGAATTTTCACAGACCGTGGTAAGATTGTGAATCTTCCTGTAACAGAGATTGTTACAGAGCGAGAATTCTTTGATTTCGAAGCCAAATACCAAGGGCTCAGCAAAGAGATATGTCCTGCGCCCCTCCCGCCCCATATAACAGAGCAGATACAGCAGATGACCACCCACATCTACACATTTATGGGCTGCAGCGGACTGGTGAGGATGGATTATATAATAAAAGGAGAGGAGATCTTCTTCCTGGAGATGAATATGGTTCCGGGAATGACACCTATGAGCCTTATACCGGCACAGGTGCGCGCCGCCGGGATAGAGATAAAAGAGTTCTTCACAGCCCTCATAGAGTCTGCAAAATAGCAAGAAAAGAGCCAGCATAAAGAGTATGACAATAAGGGAGTTCCACGCATTTGCCAAAGAGAGGCTCTCCTGCATCTATACCATAGAGGAGTCCCGCGCCCTTGCAGAGAGGTTGCTTGAACACTGCTGCTCGCTCCCCAAATATGCCCTCTACACAGAGCCCAACAGGGAACTGCCACCCTCCGCCAATGGCAAAATCTCTCCTTTGAAGTGGGTGGAAGAGCTTGCCCAAGGCAGGCCGTTGCAATATCTCCTGGGCTATGAGCATTTCTGCGGCCATAAGATTAATGTAAACAGCAACGTGCTCATTCCCAGACCGGAGACAGAAGAACTGGTGCAGCTTATTCTAGAGCGCCACACTACCGGCAAACTTACAATTGCAGATATCTGCACCGGAAGCGGCTGCATAGCCTGGGCGCTTGCCGCCGCTCTGCCTCCCGACGCCGCAATAGAGGGGTACGACATCTCTGCCGGTGCGCTTGAGGTTGCAATAGGCCAGGCCTCCAACTTCCCCGCCGTTAAAAAGGCGCCCCAATTCTACCGCATAGATATACTGCGGGAGGCCCTTCCGGAGCGCCCCTACAACATAATAGTCTCCAACCCGCCCTATGTACTCCAGAGCGAGAGGGCCCAGATGAGACGGAACGTCTGCTCGGAGGAGCCTGATATTGCCCTCTTTGTTCCCGATGAGGAGCCTCTGCTCTTTTATAGCGCAATTGCGCGCCAGGCGGCATTCAGACTTGCATCGGGAGGCTCACTCTACTTTGAGATAAATGAGCGGTTTGGTCAACAAGTCTGTAGGATGTTGGAGGAAGAGGGATTCTCAAAAATAGAATTGCACAAGGATCTCTTTGAAAAAGAGCGCTTTACCTCTGCTCAGCTGAGATAAAGAGCAACACCTTTGCCCTATGGCTGAACTCCAGCGAAAAGCTGTTGGAGAGGGCTATGTTAAGCGTGGCGCGCCACCACATATCAAGTTTTGTTCCTGCCACCTGATAGAGCAACCCTTCAGACTTTATCTGCAGCGTGGGGTCAAAGGAGAAGATGGAGACCTCGCACCCCTTCAGGCACTCAATGGCAGAACTCTTGAGAATAGGAATAAAGGTGCCATAATCATTTACCGCCTTAAGTTCCACATCCCTCTGCAGCTTCTCCAACTCTTCTGCATAATCTGCAAGGAGAGAAGCATTTGCTATTGTGTGGTCATCCCTTCTTCCGCTTGCTCCAAGAATTATTATGCTCTGCGGAGAGAGTGTGAGCGCAAAGTGGAAGGCTTTTGTCTGGTCATTTGTCTCCTGCTCAGACACTGTATGAATATAGTCTGCATAGAGCCTCTTATGATATGCATCCAAACTATCCATATCTCCAACAATATGCACCTTATGAGGCAGCTCCTCCAGCCTCTCCGTTCCGTAGTATGCTGTAAGTTTAACTATAGAGGCATCGCAGCAGACAACATCAGTAGCCTCCCTAAGATGCCTTAATGACCTCTCCTGCTTAGGGAAATCGCCATCGCAGAGAATTACTACCCTTGCCATTACTTAAAGATATACTCCTCCGGATTACGGAATCCAAGCAGAAACTCCGATATCTTCATTCTCCGCTTGCCGGCCATCTGAATCTCCAATATCTCCAACTCTCCCTCTCCGCACACCACCTTAAGATAACTCTTTCCATTGGAGATAATGCTTCCCGGAAGGGCTTTGGAGGCACTCCCCGCGCCTGAGGCCTCAAGAGCCTTTGCTCCAAAAATCTTTACATTTACGGTTTGATTGCCCTTTACAAGAGCGGTAAATGTGCCCGGATAGGGCGAGAGCCCTCTGATGAGGCGCTCCAGTTCCAGGGCATTGCTCTCCCAATTTATATGCGAGAGCTCCTTTGTAAGTTTTGGCGCAGGCTTGGGGTTCTCCGCTTTTTGGGGGTGGGGCTTGAGTGTTCCCTCCATAAGGCCCTCTACAGTCTCCAGCACCAACTTGGCGCCCATATGCATAAGCCTGTCGTAGAGCGTTCCTACAGTCTCATCGGGAGCAATGGGAGTCTCTCTCTGCAGGAGTATGCCTCCTGTATCTATCTCCTCATCTATCATAAAGGTAGTTACGCCACTGCGGCTCTCTCCATTAATGATTGCCCAGTTTATTGGCGCTGCACCTCTATATTGCGGCAGCAGAGAGCCGTGCAGGTTAAATGTGCCCAGACGGGGCATAGACCAAACCACTTTGGGCAGCATACGGAATGCCACCACTATGAAGAGGTCTGCCTTTAGAGCCTCCAGGGAGGCAAGGAAATCGGGGTCACGCAGCAATGGCGGTTGCAGCAGGTTAAGTCCTCTCTCTTTGGCAAAGAGCTTTACGGCGCTCTCTCCAAGCCTCTGCCCGCGACCCGCGGGCTTGTCGGGAACAGTAACAACCCCAACAACATTGTATCCGTTATCAAGCAGGCTCTCCAGAGGCGCCACAGCAAACTCGGGAGTGCCCATATAGACTATTCTCAGGCTCTCTTTCTCCATCTTCTCAAGGTGTGAAGCATTTTGGACGGCAATCTCTTGAAGAACTCCTTATAGGCTGTTGCATTAAAGAGGTTGGAGTCTCTTGTGGATTTGACTGTAAGGGTAATGCCTATTGGCAGAAGTACCAGAGAGGAGATGAAGGTGCCCAATATAGGCAGCACCGCTCCGTCGTATGCCAGTTTCTTACCACTTATATCTATTACATAATAAATTACAAAGAAGAACATAGAGATTATCACAGGGGCGCCCAAGCCGCCCTTTCTGATAATTGCTCCAAGAGGCGCGCCTATAAAGAAGAATATCAGACAGGCCAGCGAGAGGGTAAACTTTCTGAAGGCCTCCGTTACAGTCTTTCTGTATGGGTAGCCGTACTGGTAGAGCTCCTTCTCATAAAATTTGCTGTTGCTGAGCAACTCTTCCGAAATATCTGCCGCGCGCCTGTATGCGCTCTGTTCCATAGTGAGGTCTTCCCACCTGAGCAGCGAGTCTGAGGCTATTCTCTTTGGATAGGCCTTGTTAAGGGTGCTGTCCAAGCCGTCGCAGTGCATAAAATGCACGGAGTTTACCACGCCTCCTGTCTTGATGCGAAGCATACCTTTGTACTCTGCATAGAGAGAGTCCTTGTCTCTGCTCAATTGGCTCAGGTTCTTTGCCATAACCTGATTGCCGTATTTATTGTCCGACGACTTCTCAAAGGCATAGTTCTCCAGCGGAATAATAATCTTCTGCATATCAAAGGTTACCTTCTGCAGGGTAAGGGAGGTATCGGAATAGCTCACGTTGTTCTTCTCCACATAGTTGGTGCCATTGAAGAGCGTAAAGGTAAGGTTCTTCTTGTTGTCGGACATCTCTATTCTTCCCGAATCTGCTACGGTAACGTTTTCATTGCCATTGTTGGAGCTGTGGTCATAGACCATTATGTTGTGCATAAGGTTGCTCTCATCCCTTGAGCCCACCAGCAGGGTATAGCCATCTATTCCGTTATAGAACGACCCGGTTGGAATCTTTATCTCCGATTTGGTGTTGGCAATATCATCCCTTAGGGTGCATATCTTGTTCCACGCCAGCGGGATGAGGTTGTTTGATGCAAAGAAGGCCCCTATGCTTATAAGCACAGCCACAAAGATAAGCGGCATAAGGATTCTCTGAAGGGAGATGCCGGCAGATTTCATTGCCAGCAACTCGTTGTTCTCTCCCAGATTGCCCATTGCCATAATGGAGGAGAAGAGCGTTGCAAGAGGGAGCGCCATTGGGATAAGCGTACAGCAGCCCCATCCCAAAAACTCCGCAATGATGCCCAGACTCAATCCCTTTCCCACCAGCTCGTCTATGTAGAGCCATAGGAACTGCATCATCAGAATAAATGTGACAAGCAGGAAGGCCACCACAAATGGCCAGAAGAAAGACTTCAATATGAACTTATCCAGTATCTTCATAGTTTGACAGCCACTTCAAGAAGCGCATCAAAGGCTCTCTGCAATCCATCCACATCCTTGCCTCCGGCGGTTGCAAAGAATGGCTGGCCTCCGCCACCGCCAAGAATAAATTTTGCCGGCTCCTTAATCTCCTTGCCTGCATTTTTACCCTTGGCAACAAGGTCGTCCGAATACATAAGGGTAAGGGTTGGTCTCTTCTCAAACTCTGTAGCGGCAACCATTACTGTATTCTTTGTCTCATTCTTGAGCATAAGGGCTATATCTCTCATAACATCCGGCTGATATGCACCAAAGAACTCTACAACTCTAATGCCGTTTATACTCTTTGCACTCTGCAGAGCGGCATTCTTAAGAGTTATTGCTCTCTCCTTCATTATCCTCTCCAGATATCGCTTCATACTCTCATTCTCCTCTATGAGCTTTCTGGCGCTCACAAGAATATTCTGAGTATTGTTGAACATCTCTTTCAGGTTAATTATAAGGTCCTGCATCTGGTCTGCAACCTCCTCTGCTTTATTGCCTGTAACTGCCTCTATTCTTCTTATGCCGGCAGCCACTGCAGACTCTGAAACAATCTTGAAATAGCCAATCTCTCCTGTAGAGTTGACGTGTGTTCCTCCGCAGAGCTCAACGGAGTTGGAGAAGCGTATTACGCGTACCTTGTCTCCATATTTCTCGCCAAAGAGAGCCATAGCGCCCATATTGCGCGCCTCCTCTATAGGGATATCCCTGCTTTCGTTCTTCACTATGTCTCTCCTTATATACATATTTACAGTATGCTCTATCTCCCTCAGAGTCTTGAAATCTATCTTCTCAAAGTGAGAAAAGTCAAACCTTAGGGAGTCTGCAGAGACATAGGAGCCCTTCTGCTCCACGTGTGTGCCAAGCAGTTTTCTGAGGGCATAATGCAGAATATGTGTTGCGGAGTGGTTTGCAGTTATACGCTTTCTGCGCTCCATGTCCACATTTGCCGTAAATGAGAGAGAGGCATCTGCAGGCAACTTATCCACTATATGTATTGTGAGGCCATTCTCCTTTACGGTATTGGTTACGTTAAGCACCTCCTCCTTGTTGCTGTTGTTTATCAGAATGCCGGTGTCGCCTACCTGACCACCGCTCTCTGCATAGAATGGGGTTCTGTCCAGAACCAGCTGATAGAGGCTCTTGTTCTTTGCCTTCACCTCTCTGTATTTCTCTATGTGCACCTCGTTCTCTATTGTGGTATCGTATCCGGTAAAGAGCGGCGTTGCATACTCTGTAACCTCAACCCAATCGCCCTCCTCCAGAGCTGTTGCATTCCTGCTCCTTGCCTTCTGCTTGCCCAACTCCTGGTTAAACTCCTCCAGATTTACGGTATAGCCCTTCTCCTGAGCCATAAGTTCCGTAAGGTCTATCGGGAAGCCGAATGTATCGTAGAGCACAAAGGCATCCACGCCGGAGATTCTTTTGGTTGCGCTGTTCTTCTCCAGCAGGGTGTCCATAAGTTTGATTCCCTTCTCAAGGGTCTTGAGGAAGGCCTCCTCCTCCTCCTGTATTACCTTGCGGATAAGTTTGTTTTGCGAGTGCAGCTCCGGGAAGGCCTCTCCCATCTCCTCTGTAAGGGTTGGCACAAGTTTGTAGAGCAGCGGCTCATTCACTCCAAGGAATGTGTAGGCATAACGCACCGCCCTCCTAAGAATTCTTCTTATCACATAACCCGCCTTTACATTGGATGGCAGCTGTCCGTCTGCAATGGAGAAACTTATGGCGCGTATATGGTCCGATATAACCCTCATTGCCACACCCACTTCTGTCTCAGGGGCGTATGGCTTGCCGCAAAGCTCCGATATCTTGTCTATCATCTTGCGGAAGACATCCGTATCGTAGTTGCTCTGTTTGCCCTGAAGCGCCATACAGAGTCTCTCCAAACCCATACCGGTATCCACGTGCTTTTGCGGCAGAGGCTCAAGCTCTCCGTTTGCCTTGCGGTTAAACTGCATAAAGACCAGATTCCATATCTCTATAACCAAGTGGTGTCCCTTGTTTACCAACTGCTCGCCCGGGATGGCAGCGCGCTCCGCATCGCTTCTGAGGTCTATATGAATCTCGCTGCAGGGGCCGCAAGGGCCAGTGTCGCCCATCTCCCAGAAATTGTCGTGCCTGTTGCCGGGAATAATTCTCTCCTCCGGAAGGAAGCGCAGCCAATTCTCCTTTGCCTCCATATCCATTCCAAGACCATCCTCGCTGCTCCCCTCAAAGACTGTGGCATAGAGACGCTCCTTATCCAACTTGTAAACCTCTGTAAGCAATTCCCAAGCCCACTCTATGGCCTCCTTCTTGAAGTAATCACCAAAACTCCAGTTCCCAAGCATCTCAAACATTGTGTGATGGTAAGTGTCGTGGCCCACCTCGTCAAGGTCGTTGTGCTTGCCGCTTACCCTAAGACATTTCTGCGAATCCGCCACTCTCTTGTACTTGGCGGGACTGTTACCCAGGAACCAATCCTTAAATTGGTTCATACCTGCATTTGTAAACATTAATGTAGGGTCATTCTTTACCACCATTGGTGCAGAAGGCACAACCTGATGTCCCTTGGATGCAAAAAAATCCAGAAACTCTTTACGTATCTCTTTAGAAGTCATACTCGTTAGAAAATATTATAATCTGCAAAAATAACCAATTTAATTATAACTTTGCAATTTGAGGAGGATTATTGTGTAATGTTTAAAAAGAGAAGATACCTGTTCAATCCGGAGACCCTTGCATTTGAGATTCACAAAATCTCTCCTGCAAAGAGATTCTCACGCGGTTTTATGCTCTTTCTGTTAAGCATTCCCCTCTCGCTTGGCTATTACTGGCTCTATGCGGAGGTCTTCCATCTGCGCAATCCCAAAATTATTTTGCTGGAACAGCGGTCGGCCGAACTGCACTCCAGAATGGCCATTCTTAACAAACGCTACGAGCGTTACAATCAGGCGCTTATAGACCTTCAGATAAGAGACAACAACGTCTACAGGCCAATATTTGGAATGGAGGAGATCCCCTCCAGCATAAGAAATGAGGGAATTGCAGGAGTGGGCAGATACAGCAAATATGAGGCCTTTATGAACTCCTCCATTATGGTAGATATGGAGCGCCGTGTGGATATGCTCTACAAAAAGGCCTATATACAGAGCCGCTCCTACGACGAGGTCTCTAAGATTGCCCAGCGCATAGACAAACTCTCCTCCTGCGTACCCAACATTCCGCCCGTGGATTTGGAGCTTATGAGAATCTCTAGCTCCTTCGGCTACCGTGTGGACCCTGTAAGAGGCGGAGGCGAGTTCCACAGTGGGCAGGACTTTGCTCCCAAAAACAAAAAGAGCGGAGCCTCCGTACACGCCACCGGAGACGGCAAGGTAATAGATGTGAAATATAATTTCTGGGGCTATGGCAACGAGGTTCTGGTAGACCACGGCTTTGGCTATCAGACAAGATATGCGCATCTGCTCAGGCCCTCTGTAAGAAAGGGAGACCTTGTGCTTAAGGGAGAGGAGATTGGGCTTATGGGCAGCTCTGGAAAATCTACCGGAGTACATCTTCATTATGAGGTTATATACAAGCAGCAGCGGGTTAACCCTTACAACTACTATGACAGCAACTTCTCCGGAGAGCGTTATCAGGAGTTTGTAAAGGGCGTACGCAAAAGCGCAAAAGAGGAAGAAAAGGAGGAGCGCAGAGAGAGATGAAAAGATTCAGATTCAATAGGGAACTGCTCAATTTTTCGGAGGAGAGGAGAAGCTTGGCAGGATGGGTTGGCAAATTTTTCAAATATCTCTTTGCCAGCATAATTGCCGCACTGCTCTATCTCACTCTCTTCTCATTGCTCTTTGACAGCAACAAGGCGGCAATGCTAAGGGAGGAGAGCAAAATGCTCAAGAGCGAATTCGGCTCGCTGCAGCAGAGGATGGAACTGCTGGAGGGCAACATCTCCTATCTTAAGGAGAGGGACAGAGAGCTCTACCGGCTCATCTTTAACGCAGAGCCTCCTGCCACCTATGAGACAGTCTCTTCAGAGGAGTACTATTACCAGATGGATACTGCAGATTTTGAGCAGAATGTGGAGAACATCTCCAAAGTGATAGAGAATCTCTCCCTGCAGGCTGCCCAAATCTCCGAACTGCTGGGAGGAATAGAGGTGCAGTTGCGCAAGATAGGCAAGAGCGCCACAAACCTTCCCTCCATTGTGCCTTTGGAGGGCTTTATGACAGACCAGACCGGAGCATCATTCGGCAACAAGATAAACCCCTTCTACAAAACAGTAAGGAAGCACGGCGGCATAGACCTGCTTGCCCAAACAGGAACATTTGTGCTTGCCTCTGCAGATGGCACGGTAAGCGAGGTAATGCGCAAGGATAGAGTGCTGGGAAATTACATTGTAATTGACCACCATAATGGATATAAGACAAAATATTGCTATCTTGGGGAGATTCTGGTTCCAAAGGGAAGAGTTGTAAAGCAGGGTGGAGTTATAGCAAAAGTGGGACTCTCCGGAATGTCCTTTGCCCCTCACCTGCACTACGAGGTGCATTTTCTGGAAGAGGAGATAGACCCTATGAACTTCTTCTTTGCAGACCTTGCTCCGGAGGTTATCAGGGATATGATGGTAACCACCATAAACACGGGCCAGTCTCTTGATTAGCGCCGCAATAGAGAACAATTTACACTTTAGGATTATGCCATATATAGACAAACCATTGGAAAAACTCTACTACACCATTGGAGAGGTAGCTGAGATTCTGGGCGAGAGCACCTCGCTGGTGCGCTTTTGGGCTAACTCTTTTCCCGATTTCATAAAGCCTGCAAGGAACAAGAAGGGCAACCGGCTCTTCTCTGCGCAGGATGTCTCCAACTTCAAGCTCATCTATGGGCTTGTAAAGGAGCGCGGGATGACATTGGAGGGCGCAGCCAGAAGAATGCGCGACAACCTTACAGGAGAGGACCGCAAGGCAGAGGTGATAGCCAGACTTAATGCCATAAAGAACAAACTGATGCAAATAAGCCAGGAATATAAGGAGTCTGCAGAGGCAACAAGGAGGGAGGAATAATGGAAGAGAGAGGCATACCGGCATACAGACTTGTAGAGCCCATAGAGCGCTTTGCTCCCCTGCAGACACAGGAGAGCTGGGACAACTGCGGCTTCTCTGTAGGAGACCCCAACGCCCTTGTAACAAAGGGACTCATAGCGCTTGACTGCACAGAAGAGGTGCTGGATGAGGCAATCCGCTGCAACTGCAACATAATAATAACACATCACCCCCTCATCTTCAAGGGGCTCAAACGCATAACTCCGGAGAGCGCCACAGGCCGCATTGTGGCCAAGGCAATCCGCCACAACATAACCATCTACTCCGCCCACACCAATATGGACAAGGCATCGGGAGGAGTAAGCGCCCTTATGGCGCAGAGGCTCTCCCTGCAGGAGGCAACAACGCTTACCCCGGAGGGGTTCGGGATGGTAGGGAATCTGCCCGCCCCGCTCCCCTTTGAGGAGTTTGCAGCACTGGTGAAGGAGCGCTTCGGGCTGCAATATGCGCTCTGCTCCAAGCCCGCATCAGCAACGGTTTCCCGAGTGGCAGTATGCGGAGGAAGCGGCAAAGATTTCATTGGCAATGCCGCAGCGGCAGGTGCGCAGGTCTATATTACAGGAGATATAAGCTATCATTTCTTTTATCCCGACAACAACCTTACAATTATGGACATAGGCCATTTTGCAAGCGAATATGGAATAGTTGAACTATTTGCAAATATTGTTTGGGAAAATTTTCATAACTTTGCACTCTTAATTGGAAAAGAGAGTAAAAATCCGGTATATTTTTATTAGATATGGCAACAGTAAAGAAACAGAAGGCCGTTATGCCTATTGTAGTTGAGGGAGAGACATTTGCCTCATTGCAGAATGTCAAGAACCTTGATTCGGATATGAGTATTGAGGAGAAGCTCCGTCTTCTCTACAAACTCCAGAAGACAGATAGCAAAATAGATAATATACAACTTTTGAGAGGAGAACTTCCTCTGGAGGTTCAGGACCTTGAGGATGACATTCTTGGCCTTAAGACCAGAATAGCCAATCTCTCCAAGGAGATAAAGGAGATTGAAGCGTTCATCTCCCAGAAGAAGCTGGATATTGTTAACAGCAAGGCCCTCATTGCAAAATATGAGGAGCAGAGAAATAATGTAAAGAACAACCGCGAGTATGACTCACTCTCTAAAGAGATTGAGTATCAGGAGCTTGATTGTCAACTCTCCGAGAAGAGGATAAATGACAGCACCAAACTTCTGGCAGAGAAGAAGAGCGCGCTGGAGGAGACAAACAATGCTCTTGCCGGCAGAGAGGAGGATTTGGTAAACAAGAAGAACGAACTGGAGACCATTGTTAATGAGACCCAGAAGGATGAGGAGCAGCTTCTTTTGGAGTCCTCAGCCATTAAGGAGAAGATAGATGCCAGACTTCTGCACGCATACGAGAAGGTTAGAAACAATGCAAGAAACAAACTTGCTGTTGTAACGGTACAGAGAGATGCCTGCGGAGGATGCTTCAACAAGATTCCGCCACAGCGCCAGCTGGATATTCAGGCAAGCAAGAAGATTATTGTCTGCGAATATTGCGGCAGAATCCTTGTAAGCAATAAATTTGAGGAGGAGGAGTAATCCTCTTCTCCTCTTTCATACACACCCCGGACCGCCATGGCTAACAATACCGGAAAGAAAAAATCCTCCACTGCATCCAAGAATACCAATTTGGAGATAATTGGACTGGAGTCGGGGAAGAAACCACCACAGGCAACTGAAATTGAGGAGGCAGTGCTTGGCGCGCTGCTTCTGGAGCCCAACGCCATAACGGAGGTAATGGATGTTCTCACCCCGGAGTGTTTCTACAACGAGGCCAACAGAAAGATATTCCAGGCAATCTGCACTCTTGCCTCCTCTCACAGGCCAATAGATATCTTTACCGTAACTGAGGAGCTCAAGAAGGTTAACGATCTTGAGATATGCGGAGGACCATATTACCTGAGCCAGTTGAGCATGCGCATAGGCGCCGCCGCCCATCTGGATTACCACGCCAAGATTCTTGTCCAGAAATATATTCAGAGAGAGCTCATCAATATAAGTTATCAGGTACAGAAGAACTCCTTTGACGATTCCATGCCGGTAGATGACCTTCTGGACAACACCCAGCAGAGCATCTTCAACCTTGCAGACCGCAATATGCGCAGAGAGACACGCTCTGTGCGCGAGGTAATCACAGACACCATAGAGAACATAATGGCCAACCAGAACAGAACGGATGGCCTTAGCGGTGTGCCCAGCGGTTACACGGGCATAGATACGGTGACTCTTGGATGGCAGGCATCGGACCTGATAATCATTGCGGCGCGTCCCTCTATGGGTAAAACCGCCTTTGTGCTTACAATGGCAAGAAATATGACGGTAGACCACAAGGTTCCGGTAGCCTTTTTCTCCATAGAGATGTCCTCCGAGCAGCTTGTAAAGCGTCTTATGATAAGCGAGACCGGTCTTGCTCCGGAGAAGATAAAGGGCGGAAGAAAGTTGCAGGAGTACGAACTAGCACAGATGCAGACCAGACTTGCCGCTCTAACAGAGGCTCCGCTATATATAGACGACACCCCCTCTTTGGGCATAAACGAGTTCCGTTCAAAAGCCAGAAGACTTGTGGCATCTGCAGGAATCAAACTGATAATAATAGACTACCTGCAGCTTATGTCCGGTCCGTCGGAGTTGAGGGGCATGCGAGAGCAGGAGGTGGCAGCCATCTCCAGATCGCTTAAGGCAACCGCCAAGGAGCTTAATGTGCCAATCATTGCCCTCTCCCAGTTGAGCCGTGCGGTGGAGACCAGAGGCGGCAACAAGCGTCCGCAGCTGAGCGACCTCCGCGAATCGGGAGCAATTGAGCAGGATGCGGACATTGTAATGTTCATACACAGGCCGGACTATTACGGTCTGGACGAAGACCCAAGCCAGGCCGGATTGGCAGAGATAATTATTGCCAAGCATCGTAACGGAGAGGTTAAGGATGTGCAGATGCGCTTCCGCAAGTCTGAGGTAAAATTTGTAGATATCACAGACTCCTCACTCATATCGGGACCGGAACTCTCACAGGATGGGGCCACAAGAGAATCTATCCTCAACAACGGCTCCCTGGACAACGTATATGATTTTGAAAATAGCATAAGTTAAGTTATCTTTGTATAGAGATGATAACAATACTTAGTCATATTCTCCCCGCAATCACCCTTTTTGCGGCGTTTTTGTTGTTACCCGCATCTGCAGTGACAACTCTGCCAAGGAGCAGCACACAGCAGAACAGCAGCACAGTGCAAGAGGGCAGCACCCTGCAGAATGGAAGCACAGCGCAAGAGGGCAGAACACTGCAGGCTCTCCCCTTCAAAGGCGGCGAGAGTCTCTCCTATGCAATTACCTATCAGTGGGGCGCAGTAAATACAGAGGTGGGCAGCGCAGAACTTATCCTCAATTACTCCAACGGCATCTTCAACCCTGTTGTAACCGGCAAGAGCACCAAATTCTGGGACAGATTCTACAAAGTGCGCGAGCTCTTTGAATCCACCTTCAGAGAGAAGGACGGCAGACCGCTCACCTTCAGACGAGACACCAGAGAGGGCAAATACTTTGTGGAGAACAATATATCCTTCAACAATAAAGACTACAGCATAGAGTGCAAGGTTGTTCGCAAAGGCACTCCTCTTCCCGATACCACACTGCAGGGCACTGCAGAGACATACGACCTTCTCTCCCTCTTCTACAAAGTGCGCGGGCTGGATTTCAGCAAGGTGGAGATAGACAAACCGCAACCTATCTCCTTTGTAATAGACAGGGAGATTTACAATCTGCACTACATCTACCACGGGCCTGAGGTAAAGAAGATTAAGGGCGTGGGCAAATTCAATGTGCTCAAATTCTCCCTTATGGTTGTAACGGGCGAGGTCTTCTCCGGAAAAGACTATATAACACTATATGTAACAGACGATTCCAATCACATTCCCCTTCTCTTTGAATCCCCCATACTTGTAGGAAAGGTTGTGGGAGTTATAACTAAATGGGATGGATTGAAATACAATTTAACATCTCAAATCAAATAGTTGTATGTCAAAGAGAGCGGAAGAGATAAGGCACAGCGGGATTGTAAAGGAGATTACCCCCTCAACCATTGTTGTGGAGATAGAGGGCAAGAGCGCCTGTTCGCAATGTCACGCAAGGGGGGCCTGCGCAGCTTCGGAATCAAAGATAAAGAGGATAGATGTAAGAAGAACTCCCAATTTGGAGGTTGAGGTTGGAGAGAGCGTGGAGGTTGTGCTTAAAGCCTCCTTGGGATTGAAGGCTGTTTTTATCTCTTATGTACTTCCTCTTATCATTTTATTGATATTATTATTAACTTTGCCTAATATGGGTGTGAGCGAATTGCTCACGGGGTTAATCTCTCTGCTTGCGGTAGGGGGCTATTTTGTTGTCATCTACCTGTTAAGGAAGAGATTGGCTGCCCAATTTGATTTTGTAATAGCAAAAACCAATTATTAATAAATGAGTACTGTAGTTATTTTTACCGTAGTCAGCCTAACTGTGTTGGGTTTGCTTTTGGCGGTAGTGCTATTTATAGTAGCACAAAAATTCAAAGTTCAAGAAGATCCCAGGATTGATGTGGTTGCTGCAATTATGCCAGGCGCAAATTGCGGCGGTTGCGGACATGCTGGATGTCGTGCTTTTGCCGAGGCTGCCGTTAAGGCCGAGAATCTGGATTCTCTCTTCTGCCCTGTAGGCGGAAATGAGACAATGAAGAAGGTTGCGGGAGCCCTTGGTTTTGAGGTTAAAGAGAAGGCACCTATGGTAGCTGTTGTAAGATGTAACGGCAGCTGCACAAACAGGGCCAAGACTAATGTTTATGATGGAGTCTCATCCTGTGCCGTAAAGGCCTCCCTCTATACCGGCGATACCGGTTGCAAGTGGGGTTGTCTTGGAGAGGGCGATTGTACCAGAGCTTGTGCATTTGGAGCAATCACTATGAACCCGGAGACCGGACTTCCTGTTGTGGATGAGGAGAAGTGTACCTCTTGCGGCGCCTGCGTAAAGGCTTGTCCTAAGGGCGTTATCGAGCTTAGGAACAAGGGTCCTAAATCGCGCAGAGTCTATGTAAGTTGCGTAAACAAGGACAAGGGCGCAGTTACCAGAAAGGCTTGCAAGGTCGGCTGCATTGGCTGTACCAAGTGCGAGAAGGTTTGTCCGTTTGGCGCAATCACAGTGGAGAACAACCTCTCCTACATAGACTTCAACAAGTGCAAGATGTGTAAGAAATGTGTTGAGGTCTGCCCTACAGGCGCAATCGTTGCATTAAACTTCCCTCCAAAGCCTGCAGCACCTGCAGCAGCTCCGGCAGCAGCCAAACCTGCGGCACCTGCACCTGCAGCAACACCTGCAGAAAAGCCAGCAGCAGCACCTGCAGCAACACCTGCAGCAGAGGAGAAAAATGAGTATGAACAGTGTAAATAACAAGATATGAAGACATTTTCAATAGGTGGAGTTCATCCTAATGACAATAAGATATCAGCAGATGCGGCCATCCACGATTTTGATATTCCAAAGGTTGCCTATATCTCTATGGCGCAGCATCTTGGAGCACCTGCAGAGCCAATTGTTGCTGTAGGCGACAAGGTTAAGGTTGGTCAGCAGATTGCTAAGCCGAGTGGGTTCATCTCAGCTCCTGTGCACTCTTCCGTATCGGGAACAGTAAAGGCAATAGATACAATCAAAGACCTTGCAGGCAATCCTTGCAAAGCTGTGATTATTGATGTTGAAGGTGATGAGTGGCTTGAGACAATTGACCGCTCGGAGAAGATAGAGAGCGAGATTAAGCTGGAACCTAAGGAGATAGTTGCCAAGATTGCAGAGTGCGGCGTTGTTGGTCTGGGAGGCGCAACATTCCCTACCAATGTTAAACTCTCCCCTCCTCCGGGCAAAAAGGCGGAGTTCCTTATAATAAATGGTGCAGAGTGCGAGCCTTACCTCACATCGGATTACAGGCTTCTCATAGAGAAGAGCGAGGAGGTTATTATAGGCGCTGCAATTATGATGAAGGCTCTTGGTGTAACCAAAGGCTTTATCGGGATTGAGGAGAACAAGCCTGAAGCTATAAAGAAGTTGAGCGCAATTGCTCCAAAATATGCAGGTATTGAGGTTGTTACCTTAAAGAAGAAATATCCTCAGGGCGGTGAGAAGCAGCTTATCAAGGCTGTTACCGGCAGAGAGGTTCCTTCCAAGGGACTCCCGATAGATACCGGTTCTGTTGTGCAGAATGTTGGAACTGCTTTTGCTGTTTATGAGGCTGTTCAGAAGAACAAACCTCTCTTTGAGGGCATTATGACCGTTACAGGAGACTGCAGCTCTGCCCAGAAGAATTTCAGGCACAGAGTAGGTACTCCTATGAGCGAGATTATGGCTGCCTGCGGCGGTGTTCCTGAGGATGCTGCTAAGGTAATCAGCGGCGGTCCTATGATGGGCAAGGCTATGGCCAATCTGGATGCGCCTACCCTTAAGGGAACCTCATCTATTCTCTATCTTACCGCAGAGCAGACAAAGAGAAAAGAGGAGAGCAACTGTATCCGTTGCGGCAAGTGTGTCTCTGCCTGCCCTATGGGTCTTGAGCCTTATCTGCTTAACAAACTTGGCAGAGCCGGCAGAATGGATGACCTTGAAGCACACTTTGTATATGATTGTATAGAGTGCGGCTGCTGCTCTTACAGCTGTCCTGCATATATTCCGCTTCTGGATACAATCAGACTCTCTAAGCAGCGTGTTATGGGTATTATCAGAGCGCGTGCAGCTAAAAAATAGTTAACTAATCTGGGAATAATTAAAATTTTATAAATAATGGAAAAACTGCTTGTTTCCCCTTCTCCACATATTCACGGAAAGGATACAACTGCAAAACTTATGAGAGATGTGCTTATTGCGCTTCTTCCCGTAACAGCAGTTTCAATTTGGTTTTATGGCCTCTCTGCCATAAAGCTTGTAGTTGTAGGCGTTCTCTCCTGCATCTTGGTGGAGTATCTGATTGAGAAATTTCTGCTCAAAAGCAAGATAACAATTTACGATTGTTCAGCAGCCGTTACAGGTCTTTTGCTTGCCCTCAACCTTCCTGCAGCCGCTCCTTGGTGGGTGATTGTAATAGGTTCGATTGTAGCAATAGGCATTGCAAAGATGACCTTTGGCGGACTTGGACAGAACCTCTTTAACCCTGCTCTTGTAGGTCGTGTCTTCCTTCTGGTCTCATTCCCTGCAATTATGGCAAGCTGGACAGCGCCTGCTCCTTGGGGCGGCGAGGTTGATGCCTTCACAGGTGCAACTCCTCTTGGACTCATTAAAGAGGGCCTTATGAGCGGCAAGACCGTTCAGGAGATAATTGCTGCCAACCCTAACCTCTCTACCGGTCAGCTTCTCTTTGCAAGAGCCGGCGGTTCTGCAGGTGAGATCTCTGTAGTGGCACTTCTGCTTGGCTTTGCCTGGCTGCTCATAAGAAAGGTCATCAAACCTACCATACCTGTAACCATTCTTGTTACTGTTGCTCTCTTCTCAGGTATTCTCTGGCTCTGCAACCCTGCACAGTTCACAGACCCTATCTTCAACCTCTGCACAGGCGGTGTAATGTTGGGAGCAATCTTTATGGCCACAGACTATGTAACCTCTCCTATGAGTACCAAGGGTATGATAATCTTTGGCGTAGGTATCGGAATACTCACTGTACTTATCCGTCAGTTCGGTTCTTACCCGGAGGGCGTCTCATTTGCAATTCTGATTATGAACGCCACTGTTCCTCTTATTAATATGTATTGTTTACCAAAAAGATTCGGGAGGGTAAAATAATGGCTATAAAATCTTCTTTTAAAAATATGGTAGTGGTGCTGGCAGCTGTATGCCTTGTCTCTTCTGCGCTTGTAGGAGGCCTTTACGCACTCACTAAAGATTCTATAGATAAGGTAAATGCGGCAATCAAGAGCAATGCCATAAGCAAAGTTGTGCCTGCATTTGACAATGTGCCTAACGACGAGGCCTTTGAGAGCCTTGGCTGCAAAGTTTACCCTGCAAAGATGGGTGGCAGCGCGGTTGGCTATGCAATTGAATCTGTTGCAACCGGCTTTGGCGGCCCTGTAAAGATTATGGTTGGCTTCCTTCCCGATGGCACAATTCAGGATATCTCCGTGCTTTCGCACAGCGAGACTCCTGGTCTTGGCGCCAAGATAGACAACGGCGAGGGTGCCTTCAGAGTACAGTTCCAGGGCAAAAACCCTGCAGACTTCAAGCTTGCTGTAACAAAAGAGGGCGGCAACGTTGATGCCATTACAGCATCTACAATCACTTCAAAGGCATTCTGCAAAGCTGTTACTCTGGCCTATGACGCATTTAAGAATATAGCTCCGGAGGAGAAGGAGGTTCCTTTCAAATTGGTTGCCACACCTGCTCAGGAGAGTGCTGAGTCTGCAGCCGACGCCGCAGCTGAATCTGCAGCAGCGCCAGCAACTGAGCCTGCACCAGCAACTGAGCCAGTTAAATAATAACATTCTAAAAACTTAAGATATGAGTAAATTAGGTATAATAACAAAGGGTATTATTAAGGAGAACCCTACATTCGTTCTTGTTTTGGGAATGTGTCCTACCCTTGGTACCACCACCTCCGCAATTAACGGTATGGGTATGGGTCTGGCAACAATGGTTGTGCTTATCCTCTCAAATATGGTGATATCAGCTGTTGCTCCACTTATTCCAGACAAAGTAAGAATTCCAAGCTATATTGTTATCATTGCTGCATTTGTAACCGCAGTTCAGTTTATAATGCAGGCTTATGTACCGGACCTCTACGCAACCCTGGGACTCTTCATTCCACTTATTGTGGTTAACTGTATTGTTCTTGGCAGAGCAGAGGCCTTTGCAAACAAGAACTCTATTCTCGATTCCGCATTGGACGGCATTGGAATAGGACTTGGCTTTACAATATCTCTCACAGCCATTGGCTTTATGAGAGAATTGCTTGGCGATTTGGCAATATTCGGCAACAAACTTATTGATGCCGACGGTATGATTGCCTTCATCCTTGCGCCGGGAGCCTTCCTTGTTCTTGGTTATCTTATGGTTCTTTTCAACAAAATAAAAGCTAAATAGGGTAGATTATGGAATATATACTTATCATTATTTCTGCAGTATTCGTAAACAATGTAGTACTGACACAGTTCCTTGGAATCTGTCCTTTCCTTGGCGTTTCCAATAAGGTAACAACAGCCTTCGGAATGTCCGGAGCAGTAACATTCGTTATGGCTATCGCCACACTGGTAACCTGTCTGGTACAAAGATATCTGCTAGAGGCGTTCGGCATAGAGTTTATGCAGACAATTGTCTTCATTCTTGTAATTGCCGCACTGGTTCAGATGGTAGAGATTGTACTTAAGAAGGTGAGTCCATCCCTCTATCAGGCACTCGGAATCTTCCTTCCGCTCATCACAACAAACTGCTGCGTACTTGGAGTAGCAATTATGGTTGTATCCAAAGAGTTTTCGTTTGGTGGCGGAGAGGCACATATGCTCAACCTTGCCCAGTCTGTTGTATATGCAGTAGCATCCGCAATAGGATTTGGCATAGCGCTGGTACTCTTTGCCGGCTTGCGTGAGCAGCTGGAACTTGCCAATGTTCCTAAATCCTTCAAGGGTATTCCAATTGCGCTTATCACAGCCGGAATCCTTGCAATGGCATTTATGGGCTTCTCAGGACTTGTATAGTAAAAATCGGGAAGAGTAACCTCGCTCGGAGCCTCCTCCGCAACAAATGGGGAGCCTGAGCCGCAGCAAAGGGGACTCTTCCCCTTTTTTATGCTTAACAAAAAACAGAATAAAATTATGCAAAGAGCAGAAATACAGAGATTAATGTCGGCATTAGAGATAGAGGCTCTGATGCGAGAAGAGAGAATAGACGAAGCATACGACAGACTTCTGGACCTTGTAAAAAAGGAGCCGCTCAATGCACATGGCTGGTACCTTCTTGGCACAATCTACAGACGACACGGAATGTGGATGGAAGCAATAGAGGCCTTTAGCCATTCCAAAATAATAGAACCAACCGGCCCCGCCTCAAAGGCCTTGGAATCAATCTACGACATCCTCAACTCCTCCT
>SAMEA3663028__coassemble_104_pt1 | contig 38196 bp, 26 predicted proteins | sample SAMEA3663028__metabat2_low_PE_034 | metagenome-assembled genome bin SAMEA3663028 (sample SAMEA3663028) | pig gut metagenome | biome: pig gut; feature: pig-associated habitat; material: faeces | place: France | collected 2012
ATTTAATTTCATTTTTTACCTCTATCTATCTTCTCTCTCATTATTTCAATCAACGGCCGTTCTTTCTCAAACGGGCTGCAAAGGTAACGACATTTTTTGAATGTGCAAATTTTTTTCAAAAAAAAGTTCAATTTGATATTTCTTTCATAGTGCGTACTTTTGTAAAATGATCGGGAATACAACTATAAGATAATAGAATATGAAATCAGAAAAGAATTCTGCAACAAACGCAGAAGAGAGAATCAAGCTGCCGGAGAATGCAACACGGGAGCTAAACAAGGGAGAGGAGTACATTCCGCTTCTAAAACCGCAGCAGAGCTATCCGGAGGTGAGCGTCTGGTCTGTCTCTATGGGAATTTTAATGACAATAATCTTCTCAGCAGCCGCAGCATTCCTTGGGCTGAAGGTGGGACAAGTCTTTGAGGCGGCAATACCTATTGCCATAATAGCCGTAGGCGTATCGGGAGCATTAAAGAGAAAGAATGCGCTTGGAGAGAATGTGATAATACAGTCCATAGGCGCCTGCTCCGGCTCAATTGTGGCAGGAGCAATCTTCACCCTCCCTGCACTCTATATTCTGCAGGCAAAATACCCCGAACTCACAGTAGATTTTATGAAGGTATTCATAAGTTCGCTCCTTGGCGGAGTGCTTGGAATACTCTTCCTTATCCCGTTCAGGAAATATTTTGTCTCCACAATGCACGGCAAATATCCCTTCCCTGAGGCTACAGCCACCACACAGGTGCTTGTAAGCGGAGAGAGCGGCGGCAACGGAGCCAAACTACTTCTTATAAGCGGCCTTTTGGGAGGTCTCTACGATTTTGTCATCTCCACCTTTGGATTATGGGCAGAGACCTTCTCCTCCAGAGTGCTGCCATTTGGAGAGGCTTTGGCAGACAAGGCAAAAATAGTGCTCAAGCTTAATGTAGGCGCAGCCGTACTTGGACTGGGCTTTATCATAGGACTAAAGTATGCCTTCATAATCTGCTGCGGATCATTCCTGGTGTGGTTCTTCATAATTCCTATGCTAAATGCAATTTGGGGTACCTCTGTGCTGGACTTTATGGGCACAGGCATTACAGAATATGTTGCAAATATGTCTCCCGAAGCCCTCTTCAGCACCTATGCCCGCCATATAGGCATTGGCGGAATAGCCACAGCCGGAGTTATCGGGATAATAAAATCTGCAGGCATTATAAAATCTGCGGTGGGACTGGCGGCAAAGGAGCTTAAGGGCAGCAGTGCGGCAAAGGATTCCGCCTCTCTGCCGCGCACTCAGAGAGACCTCCCTATGAAGCTTATTGCAATAGGCACAATTGCAACCCTTATCTTAACATTCATCTTCTTCCAGTTTGGGGTGGTGCACAATATCAAACACGCAATAATTGCATTGCTCATTGTTGGAATTATTGCCTTTCTCTTTACCACAGTGGCAGCAAATGCCATTGCCATTGTAGGCTCCAACCCGGTGAGCGGAATGACACTTATGACCCTTATCCTGGGCTCTGTGATTCTTGTTGCAAGCGGTCTTACCGGAACTGCCGGAATGGCTGCCGCGCTTATAATTGGAGGAGTGGTCTGCACAGCGCTCTCCGTGGCGGGCTCCTTTGTTACAGACCTTAAGATTGGTTATTGGATTGGAACAACTCCAAAGAAGCAGGAGAGTTGGAAATTCCTTGGCACTCTGGTTGCCGCAGCTACCGTTGGCGGAGTTATGATGATTCTTAACCAGACCTACGGCTTTACCGGAGATAATGCCCTTGTTGCGCCTCAGGCAAATGCTATGGCCGCCGTAATAGAGCCGCTTATGTCTGGCGGAAGCGCGCCTTGGCTGCTCTACGGAATAGGCGCTGCCATTGCCCTTCTGCTAACCCTCTTTAAAGTGCCGGCGCTTGCCTTCTCGCTTGGAATGTTTATTCCGCTAGACCTCAACCTGCCTCTTCTCATTGGAGGCGCCATTGCCTGGTATGTTGGCTCCCGAAGCAAAGACGAGGCTGTAAACAAGGCTCGCACAGACAAAGGAACACTGCTTGCCAGCGGATTCATAGCAGGCGGCGCGCTTATGGGCGTGGTTAGCGCAGTACTTAAGTTTGCAGGCGTAGAGTGGTTCCTGCAGCAGTGGAACCAGTGCGCCGGTGCTCAGTTTGTGGGACTTTTGGCATACCTCTTGATAATAATCTACCTTATAAGAGCTTCACTTAAAAAATAGATTTTGCTATGGAAAAGATACTTGACAAGTTTTTGAGATATGTGGCCGTTGAGACCACTTCTAATCCCGATTCGGAGAGCCAGCCTAGCAGCAGTTGCCAGCTTAACCTGCTTGGAATGCTCAGGGACGAACTTAATGCTATGGGCATAGAGGCACAGATGGATGAGTGGGGATATGTGATGGGCACCATCCCATCCAACGTGCCGGAGAGGGAGATCCCCGCAGTAGGGTTCATAGCGCACGCAGATACCGCACCTGATGCATCGGGAAGAGATATAAAGCCGCAAATTATTGAGAACTACAATGGTGGAGATATTGTGCTTAACAAGAGCAAGAATATCTGCCTTAAGGTTGCGGACTTTCCGGAGATGAAGAGGTACACCGGAGGCACCATAATTACAACAGACGGCACAACGCTGCTTGGCGCAGACGACAAGGCGGGCATTGCAGAGATTATGTGGGCAGCCCAGTACCTTATGGAGCACCCGGAGGTTAAGCACGGAGAGATTAAGATTGGCTTTACCCCGGACGAGGAGATTGGCCGCGGCGTGGTTAAGTTTGATGTGGCACGCTTTGGCGCCAAGTATGCCTACACTATGGATGGCGGAGAGATTGGCGAACTGGAGTTTGAGAATTTTAACGCAGCCTCTGCAAAGATTAAGATTAATGGCCGCAACATTCATCCGGGCTATGCCAAGGGCAAGATGAAGAATGCCATTCTTATAGGAGAGGAGCTTAATTCGCTCCTGCCGGTGAATGAGCGTCCGGAGTTTACAGAGGGCTATGAGGGCTTTTTCCATATTGTAAACTTTAACGGCACGGTGGAGAGCGCAGAGATTCAATATATTATAAGAGACCACAACCGCAATAAGTTTGAGGAGAAGAAGCAGAATATGAAGTTGGCCGTTGACTTTCTTAACAACAGATATGGCCAGGATACCATCTCCCTTACCCTTAAGGACCAATACTACAATATGCGCGAGCAGGTTGAGCCGCACTACCATATTGTGGAGATAGCAATGAAGGCTATGGAGGATGCAGGCATTAAGCCTAATGTAAAGCCTATCAGAGGAGGCACAGATGGGGCCAACCTCTCATTTATGGGCCTTCCTTGCCCAAATATCTTTGCAGGAGGACACAACTTCCACGGCAAACTGGAGTATCTGCCGCTGGAGAGTATGCAGAGTGCCGCAGAGGTAATAATAAACATTGTAAAACGCTTTGCGCAAGAGGGCTAAAAGAGCCTTTGTTCACTGCCTATGAGAAGAGTTTGGAGAAGAGCAGCAAAAATTGCTCTCTGGAGTGTTGCGTCGCTGCTGGCTCTGCTGGTTGCAGTGCTCATTGCAGCCTCAATTATCCTTACGCCTGCCAAAGTTACAGAGATGGCCAACAGATATGCCAACCAATACCTTAATGCAGATGTAACAATTGGCAATGTCTCCATAAAACTCCTCCGCAGCCTGCCCAATCTCTGCGTCAAAGTAGAGAATGGCACACTGCTCTCCAAGGCGCTAAAGGGGCTTCCCGATTCCCTGCAGCGCAACATACCTGCCAAGGCAGACAGTCTTCTGCAGTTTAATGAACTCTACCTCTCCCTTAATCTTCCCGATGCTCTCCTTGGAAAGATTACCGTAAAGAGGATTATGACCTCCGGCCTGAAGGCCTATGCCTATGTGGCTCCGGGAGGCAAGGGGAACTGGGAGATATTTGAGGGCGGCTCAAGTGAGAGCACCGGAGAGGAGGAGAGAGAGAATGAAGAGCAGAGCGGAGAGTTTAGACTGGATATTAAGGAGATAGAGGTCTCCAACGGAATATCGCTGGCTCTATGCAGCGCCCCCGATTCTCTCTCTGCAGCTCTTACTCTTGGCCAGCTCTTCATAAGGGGCAACCTCTCCAACATGCCGGAGAGGATATATCTTAAGAGGTGGGAGATAGATGCAATGGAGGCTGCGCTGGAGATTGGCAAGGGGCAGCAGAACTCCTTGACAACCAGGCTCAATCTGGATACTCTCAAGATCTCTTCGGAGAGGGGCATGGGCACCTCCGTAAAGATTGCCACCCGCAGCACTCTTGCTATGAATGGCAAGAGCTGGCTGAAGGGATTCCCTATCGGGATAAGGGGAAATATAAGCGCAGAAGATATGGAGCGGCACGCGCTCAGGTTGAGCAATATTCACCTCTATCTTGGAGAGATTCCTATAAAGATGGAGGGAAGGATAAATATTACAAACAACGCCATAGAGATTCCACAAATCTCCGGCCAGAGCAACAAGGTGGATATTGGCTACCTCCTCTCCAAAATACCAAAGAGTCTCTTTCCATCCTTAAAGGAGCTGCATACAGATGCCGTATTGCAGATTGGAGTGCAGGTAAGCGGAAAATATGATTTTGCCACAGGGTCGCTCCCTGCAATTGCTGTTACTGCAAAGGTTCCCTCCTGCAGCGCCTCCTTTAATGCTATGGGGGTAAAGATTAACAACATAAGCGCAGAGATTGAGGCGGACTATAGGCCGGAGGCGCCGCAAAAGAGCAGCATTACCCTAAAGCATATAACTGCCAGCGGCAAGGCATTGGAGCTGGAGGGAGAATGCAGAGTGGAGGATTACCTCAACGACCCTAAAATTAAGCTTAACCTCCGCGCCTTTGCCAACGCAGATACCATAAGCCGTATTCTTCCTCCCGATTTCCCTGCCAAGGTAAAGGGTAAGGCAACGGCAGAGATAAAGCTTGACTCTCCGCTGAGCAACCTTACAGATATGAAGAGATTGGGCAATGCAGAGAGTTCCATAGAGGTTAAGAGCGGTTTTGTAGAGGTGCTCGTACCGCAGCAGGAGATAGAGTGCCGCTTGTTGAATGCCTCCTTGAGCGCCGGCACGGGCAAGATGGCTGTAGGAAGAGAGAAGAACCGCACAGAGCAGATGATTAGGTTTAGTGTGGCCGCAGACTCCACATATATGCAATATGGCTCCAAGATGGAGGTTATAGGTAGGGGGCTGAAGGCCTCTGCGCTAAACTCTGCCAAGGTGTTGGACAACCAGGCAAAGGAGATTGTCCCGCTTGTTGTAAAGGTGGAGGGCGAGAGGCTTGCCGTTAAGAGCCTGGAGGGGGATGCTATGAGCATAAGGCTTCGCAACAGTGTAAATACTCTGGCCATAATGCCGGATAGGGAGCATAGGAGAAATCCAAGATTCCGTCTTGTCTCCACCAACGGAATGCTGCGTCTTAAAGATATTAATGGCATCTATGCTGTAAGAGATGCCAAACTTGCAATAAAGGCAAAACTGGACCTTATGGCAGGGGCTGCAAGAAGTGGGGAGAGAGACCTTACAAATCTTATAAGAGACCTTAGCATAGAGGGCAATCTTAAGGCAGATAGGGGCAGGATAGTTACTCCTCTTCTGCCACTCAAAATCTCTATGAGCAATGCGGATATCTCATTCAATTCAGATTCTGTAAATCTTAACAACACCTCTCTCCGTATTGGCCAATCGCAGCTGAGAAGCAACGGTTATCTGTCGGGACTAAGGGGAGCGCTTATAAATGACACCACTCTTACTGCAGATATGGATATTGTGGCAGATACGCTCAATCTTAATCAATTGCTAGCCGCTGTGGAGAAGGGGCAGCAGTATATTGCAGATTCGCATCTCTACAGGGATAGTCTGGCGGCAATGGATAATGAGGATGAGTTGGAGCAGAGGTTGAGCAGTATGGTTGAGGGTGATGAGCTGCCTCAGGAGCGCACTCTCTTTATGCTTCCCGATAACCTTAAGGCAAGGTTGGATATAGAGCTTAACCACGCTATGTATGCCAGAACCATATTTGAGAAGATGAGCTGCTCTGTGCGCATTATGGAGAGCTGTCTGCAGCTTAAGGATTTCAGGGCCGCCTCCTCATCGGGAAACATAGGGCTCTCTGCCTTTTATGCCACAAAGAGCAAAGAGGATATCGCGGCAGGGATTGATATGGACCTTAAGAGCATTAGAGTGGAGGATTTTATTGATATGATTCCCTCTGTAGATACGCTCCTTCCTATGCTCAAGTCCTTTGCGGGTAAGATTGACAGCCAGATAGCCTTCTCTACCAAGATGGATAGCCAGCTGAATATGGACCCTCTCTCTATGCAGGGCAGCCTGCGCATTAAGGGCGACAGTCTTGTGCTTATGGATGGGGAGACCTTTGCAATGATTGCCAAAAAGGCAAGGTTTAAGAATAGAGACCGCAACCTTGTGGACAGCGTCTCTGTGGAGGCTCTTATTCACGATGGTTTTATAGAACTCTTCCCATTCCTTATGACTATGGACCGCTACTGCGCGGCAATAAGCGGAAGGCAGAATATAGATATGTCCTATAAATACCATATCTCTGTTCTTAAGTCAATTATTCCGTTCCGCTTTGGAATTAACATTAGAGGAGACAAGGATAAGATGAAGTTTGGCATTGGCAGGGCCAAGTACAAGAGTGCCAAGCTGCCGGTCTATTCGTTTATCATAGATAATGCCAAGATGAACCTCAGGGACTTTATCTCCAGAATCTACAACAAGGGTGTGGAGATTGCCCTCTCCTCTCCAATAGATAAAAAGCAGTTGCTTGGCCAGGTGCAGAGTGTGGAGAGCAATGCTCTGCAGAGCAAGTTGGTAGATGATTTTGGAGATGAAATAACCGCTGCGCCTCTTAACAAGCGCGACTCTCTCTTTATGGCAGAGCCGGACTCTGTGCTCTTGCAGATGGATAATCTATCGGAGAAGGAGCAGGATAGCCTGCTGCTGCAGATAAAGTACAGGCAGGCTATGGAGAGTCACAATGCAGCCCTTGGCACCCTCTCCGCCTCCAAGGCAAATGCAATTCGCAAATCTATGAAGAAAGTGGGCAGCCGCTAAAGTATAGAACTAAGTTCATTTTACTTCATTACTTTGTCGTAGAGGGTTTTATAGTCGCGGGCAACACCATACATGACGTTATCGGACTGGCTTATAGCTTCGAAATGGCGTGCTGCACATTCTAGTTTGCACTCTTCTGCACCTCGGAGTTGTGAGCGCTGCCATTCGTTTCCTTTAGTCTCGGCAACAAAGTAGATGTGCTTGACACTTCCTTCGCGGAAGGCGACAGCCCAGTCTGGGTTGTAATGGCCCATTGGGGTGTTAATGTAAAAGCCACGAGGAAGTTTGGTGTAAACAACAACATCTTCTTCCTTCTCAAGTGATTCAACTAAGTTCTTTTCCACACCTGCGCTATCCACTACAACAAGGTCGTAGAGAGATTTTGCACTTGCGATGGCATTCACGCCAAGTTTGCCACGTAGAGTACTTTCTGTGAAGATGTCGACATCGTAGGTGTTTGTTGTCTTCTCGTATGCAATCTTCTGGACGACGGCCATTGCCTTTTCATCGTTGATGATATTGCCTACTCGGATGATGAACTCCTCCGGATTGAGTTGGAATTGGCTGAAGGTCTTCGGGCTGATTCCGCTGAGGATTGCAACTATGGTCTTACGGGTGAGCCCTGTTGCTTCAACGAGTTTGCCTACAAGGTCGTATTTGACATTGGTACCGACAGCTTCCTTCACACGAATGGCGCGAGTTTTTTTTGCTATCATAGCGGTTCCTGCCTGAAGGGCTTCCTTATCTCTGATAGATTCCATCTGGCCACCTTCAACAATAATGCGAATCTCTGTAACGCTGAGGTTTTTGTTAATGGCCTCGATAGCCTTCTGAATAAGCTCTTTGGACTCGAAATCGACCTTATAGTAGGTCTTGACGTTAATCCGTTTCCAAAGCTCTTGGAACTCCTTTTTCTTATATATCTCTTCCTGGAAGGTCGCCTCTTTTGGGCTACGGGCATTCTCAGGCTTGATTGCTGAAGGATTGAATACTGTGTCGAGCTGACGGACTATGAAGTTCTTGAGGTCGTTAACATCTCCAAGATCAAGTGTGCCATCACGTTTGTCTTTGAAGTATTTCTCTGTGAGTTCACCTTTCCTTACATATCCGTTTGCAACGAGTTCTTCCTGTATCTCAAGCGCCTTGTCTTGGGTTATCTTTATTTCTTTGCCGTCTTTGGTGGTAGCAACGAGGTCGATGAACATCTGGAGGGTAACCTTGACAGGACGGTCTCCTACGACATCGGCAATCTCGGACTGGAGCTGCTTGGCAAACTGGTCGTAACTCTCGCTTGCGATGACGGTGAGGATGTTGGTGTTGAATACGTCAGAGCCAAGTACATCGGCATCTTGACGTTCTCCGTTCTTATTGACGCAGAGACGCATACCACGGCCGACTTCCTGACGTTTGTTGGTCTGGTTGTCACTGTCCTTGAGTGTACAGATCTGGAACACGTTAGGGTTGTCCCAGCCTTCTTTGAGGGCAGAGTGGGAGAAGATGAAGCGTGTAGGCTCCTCGAAACTGAGGAGACGCTCCTTATCTTTCATGATTAGGTCGTATGCGCTTTCGTCGCTACTTTCTGTCTCTCCTCGGCCAATTTTTGAGTTGATGAAGTTGCCTTTGTTGTCTCGAGAGAAATAGCCGTTGTGGACTTTGTCGGCAGACCATTTGCGGAGATAGTAGATGTATGGCTCTTCTCCGAACTGGGGCTGCATCTCTGCCATCACCTCGCCGTATGCTTCTTCAAACATCTGGGCGAACTTGCCCTTGCCAGTGCCTTCAGGGCCATAGGTACGGTAGTTCTCAACATGGTCAATAAAGAAGAGACTGAGGACCTTGATACCCTTGAAGAAGAGGGAACGCTCACGCTCAAAGTGGGTGCGGATGGTTTCCTTTATCTGGATACGGCGCATAACATCCTCGCTGACCTTGCCGACAGCATCTCCTTCGTAGAGTTTCAGACCATTAAGGAAACGGACGGAGCCTTCAACGCCATCGATGCGCTCTACGACGAAGTTCTCTTTGTATTCAGCTAGATGGCCCGACTGATCATAGAGGTCATAACCTTCCTTTACAAGGGCGCTTTTGTGCCTTGCTGACCCAGTAGTAGTCATCGTGTCAAAACTTATACGTGCCTGAGGGTCTCCTTTGCCGATTACAATCTGCTCAAGATAGACATAGCCGTTTGTGGCGGTGCTGCCAATCTGAGATATACCCTTGACCTCAATCTTCTTGACGAGTTTCTTGTTGTAGGCGTCAAGTGCATCGAGGCGATATACCATGTTCAGAACCTCACGGTGTGTTGCCGAATAGAGTATAGTGAATAGGGGATTGAATTTGGCAATACCTTTACGGGTGGCGTTGTTGGCATTTGCGCCAAGCACACTCTGAGGCTCGTCGATAATCATTATAGGATTGGTCTTCGCAAGAATGTCGATAGGACGGCGGCTACCGAATTCATCTCGCTTTGAGAAGATGATACGTGCTGCTGCATCACCACAGCGTCCTTCTTGGTTCTTTTCCTCATTCATTGAGGTGTTGAATGCCTGGGTGTTGATTATCATTGCGTGCAATCCGTTGTCACTTGCGAAGTTATCTATCTTGGTGAGTTGCTTCGAGTTGTAGATGAAGTACTGCATACGCTTGCCATACTCGGTGGCAAAGTGGTCCTGCATTGTCTCGAAACTCTTGAATACACCTTCGCGGATTGCCACGCTTGGTACGACAATAATGAACTTGCTCCATCCGTAAAGTTTGTTGAGTTCATACATTGTCTTGATGTAGGTGTATGTCTTACCGGTACCGGTCTCCATCTCGATTGTGAGGTTGATACCGCTTCCTTGAAGCTGCTCAATCGGTTTGAGGCCTTGGCGCATCTGGATTGCGCGGATATTGTCGGTGATGGCACCGTTATCGAGCATCAGAGGTGAGTTGCCAAAGCCCTGAACGTCGAATAATTCCGATGTCTTCCCAGTATCCATGATGTAATCGGCGCTATCGGAGTACTTCTGTCCAAGGAATGCGTCGGTAACGCATTTGGCAGCGTCGGCCTGGAATCGTTGATGTTTGAATTTCAGTTTCATAAGTCCAGACTATATTACACGGATGTTCTTGATTGCTTCATCTTCACCCCAGTCGAGTTTCTGCTTGAAGAGTTCGAAGATATTGATTTTAGCTTTGTCATCGGAGAAGCAGCTGTCGCGGAAAAGGACGCGGAGCGGCATCTTGGCGGCCATTGCTGATACTACATTCTCGGTTACTTTCTCGGAGAAGCAGGCCACGAGGTCACCTTCGTTGACGGTGTAGATGTCGCAGCCGTCGACGGTCTCCTTTGACATAGGGAGGGAGAGCTGTACGCCCCAATCGAGCATTGCACCGAAGAGGAGGTCAAGGTCTGTACGGCCTTTCTTGATGTTGTTTTCGAAGCCTGAAAGAATGCCTTGGGTGATCTCCTTTGGTGTGAAATATACTTCGTTGAAGTTTGAATCTGATAGCTTGAATACTCGGAAGCCAGTATCAATTTCTTGAGCCATAAGGCCAGATTCTTCCTTGATTATTTTACCGGATCTACGAATACGTTCTTTAGCAATCTCTGGGATAGTTTTATAACCAACTTTACGTGCATCGCTATCTTCTGGCGTTTCTTCTAGTAACTGAACACAGATATAGTTTCGTTTACCGAAATCTTCAGCATTCATCAACATCACTGCATGAGCAGTAGTAGCTGATCCTGAGAAGAAGTCTACTATTAAGCTATCTTTGTCGGTAAAAGAATCCACGAAATCCTTGATGATGAATTCATCTTTAGGGAATGAAAACGAATCACTACCAAGCAGATTTCTCAAACGTTTACTACTTCCTCTACGATCTTTGTAAAAGACTGTTTCTTTTAGCTGAGTCTCATTATCTTTTAAATATCGTTTTTTGCAAGGAACTCCATCTCCGTTGAAATGAATAATACCATTTTTAGCGTCATTGTTTAATTCTTCTTCTGAAGAATACGCCCAACCACGAGTTGGAACTGTTACCTCATTCCCCGTAAAAGGATTTTTCAAAGGCCATTTCGGTCCACCGCCACCACCGCGTGAAATATCTGACGGGAAATAAACACCTCTTTCGTCTATCCAGCAATAATGTTTAGAATCTTTTGCTGGGTCATCATCTTGAAGTGAAGCATACCATTTCTTCAATAACTTTGAGGCCTCGTAGTAATCTCCGTTTGCTGAAGCTACACATTCTTTTGCAGCCTTGTAGATACTATCAAGCCCTCTCTTTTTCTCGTGCCATGAAATGTCATGCTCATTACAATATGACAAATTTTTCGCAAAGCAAAGCATATATTCGTGCGATGTAGAAATGAATTTTGCGGCATTTCTTCGGCCTCCTCTCCATATAAAATCGGCAACAAAATTTGATTCCCCAAATATTTCATCACATATTTTCCTAAGATTTTCTACTTCACTATCATCAATGGAAATCAATATCACGCCATCTTCTGTCAATAGAGAGCGAGCGATGGATAATCTTGAATACATCATTGAACACCAATCCGAATGGAACCTTCCATTTGAATCGGTATTCTTTCTATAGCGATTACCCTCTTCATCTACATCACCTGAGAGCAAGTCCATTTCCTTCTTAGAGACAACAAAGTCATCATGATAGATAAAGTCATTACCTGTATTGTAAGGCGGATCGATGTAAATCATCTTCACCTTACCCATATAACCCCTCTGGAGAAGCTTGAGTACCGCAAGGTTATCTCCCTCGATATAGAGGTTCTGGGTTGTGTCCCAATCGACAGACTCTTCCGGGCAAGGGCGAAGTGTGTCCGTAATCGGACGTGCAGCCTCACGGCGTGCCTCCTGCTTGCCAGGCCAAGTGAACTGATACATCTCAGGAGCATCATCCACGGCATCATCGCCAAGAAGTTGGCGAAGGGTGGTGAAGTTGACTACATAGCGCAGTTCTCCTGTTTTCTCGTCTTTGACTTCCGTAAAGCAAGACGGTGCAATCTGATAGAGGGCTTCAAGATTGAGCTTGATGCCGTCTGCTGATTTGAGTTCAAGGTGGTTAGGTTTCATATCTATTTCTCTATTATTTCTGTTAGTCTTTGCTGGTATTCGCCAAGCAGTTTCTTTAGCTGGCGTGCCTCAGCGTTCATTTCCAGCTGCAGGTTGAACTGTTTTTCGGAGCGTATCTGTTTTTGAAGCGAGAGTATCTGCTTCTGGGTATTTTCTATCTTGCGGCGCAGTTCAACGGCTGCTTTGTAATCTTCCTCCGATTTGGTCTCAAGACCAGAGACTTGTCCGAGAAGGTTGCCATAAACCTTGTCCATGCTTTGGCCTTCTATGCTGAAGCTGATGTGTCCGAGGTCAACATTGCGCTGCAGTTCTGTTTTACCGCGAGTCCATTTTTCTTCTCCTGCCACGATAGTCATCACCTTATGCTGCATGAGAAGGTCGGTGCTTTCCCCGTAGCGGACAATGAACATGGTGTGTCGGGGAAGGAGGTCATCAAGGCTGCAGAAAGGGTTGATGCTGTAGTGGTCTGACTTCATGGTGCAGACGAAAACATCAATCTCGTGGACTTTCTCGCCGTCTTCTACATTGAGTGTTGAAGGATGGAGTTTATAGAGCCATGTGATATTCTCGAACTCGTCAGTCAGGAACTGCTTCATCCAAGCAGAATGAGCAGAGTCCGCCCTTTTGTAGAAGGCGTTCTTAGGCACGTTCTTGTCAACGATAGTAGCCTGAGGGAATTTGAGAATGTTTTCCATAGAGCTACTTGATTACGAGGAAAGTTATTAGTTCGAAGTCATCAAGTCCTGTCACATCACCTTCTAGCGCTGTGGTGTCTCCTGAAGAGAAGAGGGAGTCGATATCGGACTCTGATTTGACATCGATGATGCTCTCAATGGCTTTGTGCAAAAGATTGCTGTAGAAGTCCATCTTGCGGCCATCGCGGGTTTCCTTGTTGAAGACCTTGCAGAGTTCAAGGTTCGGGGTGGTCTTTCCCCGGCAGACGTGACGCATGATGTCGAGGAGTTTCTTCGGCGAAAGGTGGTCGCAGAGTACCTCTCCGTCCTTTGACAGGTAAACCATGTAGAATGGGTGGAGGAGATTGCTGCGGTCTATGTTGACTCCGTTGTTCTTGTTCTTGAGGATGTAGATTACTCCCGGCTTTGCAATGTCGGTTGATTCCACGACTGCGCTCATACCGAATGGTGTGAGATCCATATTCGGATGGTCCTTGACGTATGCAAGGAGATCGAGACGGAATTCATTGAGACCGAGGTCCATTATGTTGATTCCCGAATCCATATCCTCGATGTCAACAACTTCCTGCTGAAGTTTCTTGAGCTGGTTGCGGCGGTACTCGAGGTCGCCTTTTTCGGTAGCAGAGAGAAGATCGTCGTCGCCGGTAGAGGTAAGGACGGTGGCTTTCATTCGGCTTTCAACACGGCCCTTGAGCTGGATATAGTCATCGAGCTCGATATCCGGCCAGTAGTTGACAAGCTGTATGACATCATTCGTGGAGCCGATACGGTCGATACGGCCGAAGCGCTGGATGATGCGTACCGGGTTCCAGTGGATGTCGTAGTTTATAAGATAGTCGCAGTCCTGAAGATTCTGACCCTCGGAAATGCAGTCTGTAGCGATGAGCACATCAATCTCGTATTTTGCATTAGGAACGAGGGCATCGCGGTCCTTTGAGTGAGGGGAGAAGAAAGTCAGGACGTTGTTGAAGTCGTTCTGGAACTTCGGGATTGTGGTCTTGCAATCACCGGAGCCGGTGATGAGTGCAACGTGCAGACCGCAGTCCTTGAGGATGCGGGATGCAAGCTGATCGTAGAGATAGTTGGCTGTGTCTGCAAATGCAGTGAATACGAGAACCTTCTTGTTGCCCTCGTTGATGTTGTTCTCGAACTTGTTCTTGAGGTCATCGTACAGGAGCTGGAGTTTGGTGTCATGCTCCGGGGTGATGTCCTTAAGCATGATGAGAAGAAGGTCCAGGACTTCAAGGTCGGCCTTAAGGTGACGCTTCCATGTGACGTAGTCCATGTCCTGAAGGGCAATCTTGTATTTCTTGCCAATCAGGTTATCCATCTCTGCGTCATCCCCGTCAAAATCGTAGGCGAGGTCTTCTACATCTATAATGTTGTTGTCAGCTCGGTTGTGTTCGAAGCGTTCAATAGCTTTGATTGTGTCGTCAACATAGTCGCGGATGCGGCCTAAGGTGAGACGGAATGAATTAACGCTACTCTCTAGTCGCTTGAGGAGGTTGATAGCCATGAGTTTCCTCATACCCATTTCGCGGCCATCAAGGGTTACGCCACGATTGTTTTTCTTGGTCTCGTAGGCCTCTTTGCGGCTTTCTAGAATGTAGTAGGATGGCGTGTATATGCTGAGATTTAAGTTGTTAAGCTCACCTGAGATGTCTTTGAAGTTTATAGCATCAGCGATGTCTGTCAGCTTTGGACGGCGGGAGATTGGTGCCAAGCGCTGTGGAAACTTGCCGATATCCTTTGTGTCGTAGTATTTGACGATGTGGCTTCGGCTACGGGCAATGGTGACAGCGTCGAGCATCTGGAAGAAGTCAAAGCTGAGTGTGCCGAGGAGTTTTTCTGTGGTGCGCTGTTCTGGCTCAAGGCGAGTCCATGCAGCGTAGGCCTTATTGGCTTCAGCGAAGATGCAGTTGATTCCTTTACTGGTGCCCAGGAGTTCGTCTATATTCTCGGTTTCTCCTTCGTATGCAAGCTGGAGCTGGTTCTGAAGATCAACGAAGCGGTTGTTTACCGGAGTTGCAGAGAGCATCAGGACCTTGGTTTTGACTCCCGTCCGGATAACACTATTCATCAGCTTTGCGTAACGGTTTTCCTTCAGGTCTTCGTTCTCGTCCGCAGTGAAACGACCTCCGTTGCGGAAATTGTGGGATTCGTCAATGACTACGAGGTCGTAGTTGCCCCAATTGATGTTCTGGAGATTGAGACCGTTTGAAAAGCCAGTGTTACGCGAGAGATCCGTGTGGAAGAGTATGTCGTATCGCAGGCGGTCACCTGCTATAGGGTTGTTCTTGTAGTTGGCGCGGTATGTAGTCCAGTTCTCGTTGAGTTTCTTGGGGCATAGAACGAGTACAGACTTGTTGCGGTTCTCGTAGTACTTGATGACTGCAAGGGCAGTGTAGGTTTTACCCAGACCTACACTGTCGGCAAGGATGCAACCATTGTATTTTTCAAGTTTGTTTATAATGGCCAGGGCTGCATCTCGCTGGAAGTTGAACAGTTTGCCCCAGATTTGACTGTTGCGGAAGCCTGTCCCTTCGTTTGGCAGCACATCTTCGCTGATATCCTCGAGGAATTCGTTGAAGATGTTGTAGAGGGTTATGAAGTAGATGAAGTCGGCTGAGTTCTCTTTGTAGACGTTCTCGATGTTCTCGATTACTGACTCTGTGACGTCTGCGAATTTGTCCTGGTCAAGCCAGAGCTCGTTGAAGTTCCTCAGGAACATGTCTGTCTCTGGTGTTGACGGAAGGCCGACAATCATTGGGCAAAGGTTATCTCCGCGGTCAAGTCCGAGTTCCGTTGTGGTGAACTCGTTGAATGGCATGTAGGTGAATGTCTCTTCCTTGTCTGCAACATTGAGGAATGAATTCATTGAACCTGAAGATATATTGCTCTTGAACTTAACTTTGCGGCGAATCCAATCTGCACACTCACGAGCAATGGCTTTTTGTGTGAGCTGGTTGCGTAGGCGAATTTCGTACTCTGAGCCAAAGAGGTTACGCTCGCGATTTAACTTAGGGATATAGAACTCTCGTTTTTCCTTCTTTGTGTTTTCGGAATTGAAAGTAGGAGAGGTGAAGATGAAACGCAATTCACCTATGCTTTCCAACTCATTTTTCAAGGCTTCGTAAGCGTAGATTGAGAAGCAGGCTGCTGCTATAGAGATTTTACTCCCAGCTTGGATGCTGGAGCGCAAATCGTCGACAACACGCGCAGTTATGTTGTTGAATTGCTTAGGGGTCTTCATTAAGGGATGTAGTCTTGCCAATAAGTAGCGAATTTACAAAAAAAACATACTTAGTCAAAAAATGTCTGCCAAGTATGGGGGCTTTATAGATTTGCGACTCTGTTGTCGAATCACAGCGCAAATATCCATGGAACGGATTATCCGAAAAAAATAATAGGATGACCATGAGCCTCGATTTCCTCTCTTTAAAGTTATCTTAAAATTTCTCGAAAAATTCCATATTTTGGGAATTTTATCTATATTTGCATCGACTCAAATCTATATGATATGATGGTTTATGAAAGTTGAAATTTCCGATGACGACCTGAAGGAGTTAATCGAAACAGGCCATAACAACAAGTATAAAAGGTACTCCAAGGATAAGAGATTTATGGAGGGGTTGGCAAGGGCGTACAAGATTATGCTTGCCGTTGAGAAGGCGAGAGGGCTAATAGCATATAGTTTCTTGCATTATGAGCGGCTTAGAAATAATGCGGAATTGAGTTCCGTTAGAGTTGTAAACGGCAGGGTTGAGAGGCTTCTATTCAGAGAAACCGAAGACGGAATTGAAATTACGATTATTGAATTAAATAATGACCACTATGGAAACAAAAATTGAGGCTCCTATCTTTATGGCTATCCACCCCGGCAGCATTCTCAAGGAGGAACTCGTAGAACGTGGCATTCCACAGAAACAGTTTGCCAAGGATATTGAGATGCAACCCTCTCATCTTTGCGAAATTATTAAAGGGAAGCGCTCTATTACCAAACCCGTAGCCGACAAACTGGAAGAGATTCTTGGGATTCCTTCTATTGACTGGGTTAATCTTCAAACCAGATTTGATTACGATACATCTCAAAACAGAGAAAGGCAAATATTGGAAACAGCCGCACGAGAAGAACTGCAGGAATACAACAAATTGGTGGACATAAAAGTCTTGACTACGCGTCTTTGCTTTAAATCCACCTTGTGTTCTGAAATCCTATCATTTATCAAAGAATCGTTCATGCTCCCCGAACCGGCAAGATTACAGGTTCAAACAGATGGACTTTTCAAGAAATCGGCTAAGGTTGGCAAAGACCCCCGTATGATCATGACCTGGATGCTTCTTGCAAAGCATTATGCTTATTCAAGTAATTTTAAAGCTGATTACGATGAGTCACGCCTGGACGAATTGGTTCCTATTATCAGTTCTATCCTTCATTCCAACACGGATACAATAAATAAACTGATAAGCACCTTTGCTGATTATGGCATTCTCTTTGGTGTTGTAACCAAAGTTGAAGGTGCCTCAATTGATGGATACTCTTTTGATTACAATGGCCATCCTTGTATTATCGTCACAACTCGTTTTGACCGCATTGACAATCTTGCATTTGCCGTAATGCATGAAGTTGGGCACATCAAGAATCATGACAAAGAGGAGAGACGTGTCAATCTAGAGGAATACGACCACGAAAGTCCTGAAGAGAAATCCGCTAATGCCTTTGCTGCTAATGCTTTGATATCGGATACTGTATGGAAAAAGATTCCCGAAGTTAAGCTTTACCCTACACAGATTCAGCGATTGTATGCAGCGTGGGCCCAAGCAAACGGGTTTAACAAATGGATTGCTTTAGGCAGAATCAGCCACGAGACGGGTATGTATAAGTTCAGGAATGATTCCTCTCGACGTATTTCTTAATCCCTAGGCTTAGATTATTTTATGTGCTTCATAAACTCCTTGGCCACACGCTGGAAGCCTATGTCTGTAAGATGCACTCCATCTACGGAGCCCTCGTGGTCCGGGCCGCAAGGAGATTTCTCCAAATTGCCTCCGGTTGGCTCTCCGCTGCGCGGGGCGCCGCTCTCTATTGCCTCTGCAATCTCCGGGCCTATTCTGCCGCCGGTGAGATTTATGAATTTTACATTCTTAAATCCCTCTTTGCGGAATTTAAGGTAGAGGGAGTACCATAGAGAATTCTCCGCATCCAGGTCCGAGCGGAAATTGCGGTCTATGTACTGGTAGGCGTAGGCATAGTTGGAGACAAGGTAGAGCGGTCTCTGCGGGTCTGCAGAGGCTATTGTTCTTATAAAGTAATCTGCGCTGTCCTTAATTATCTTATATGTGCAGTTGCCAAGGCAATCCAGGAAGATAGCCCTTGCATCCATCTTTGCAATCTTCTCTGCCAGCAACTTATCCATTCTGCCGTTGCCGCTGAAGCCAAGGTTTACAACCTCTATCTGCATCTCTCTGCTTATTATGTTGGTATATGCCATTCCCGGGCGGGTAGCGCACCCTCCCTGCGTTACACTTGTACCGTAAAAGACCACCGGTTTGCCTGATTTGCCCGGAAGAAGGTTGCCGGAGCGCGGTTTGGTAATGGAGGCAGTGCTATCTATGCCTATGCTCAACTTTTCAATGCCGTCGTAGAGCGGAAGATAGAGCAGATACTCTCTGGAGCCATCCCCAATCTGCTCGCCGCGGGAGTTCTTAAGAGGCTCTATATTCTTTCTTACCATAGACCTGCAGTTGCGGCTGCTCTCTCCCCCATCAACCTTGTAAGGCTGCGCTGCGCCAACATAGAGCCATTTGCCCTCCACAAGTGTGTAGAGGTCCAACCCTCTTATGCCTATGCCGGTCATATGATGCATCACAAAACCGGAGATAAGATCCCACCTTATTGCAATGGCGGAGGAGTTGGTAGAGAATCTTACAGCAAGCCCCGCGCTATTCTGCCCAAGCTGCCACACCTCTTTGCGTATCACCCCCTTCAAATCCTGCGGCAGTCTGGAGAAGGGATTGCCTGTATTCTCAAACCCCTTGCCCAATATCGGGAGTCCCAACTCCTGCACATCATAATATTTAAGGTCTGCGGGCCTCTGCGCATAGGCTCCCACTGCAGAGAGCAGCAGAAGAAGAGCAACGGCTCCCCTGCAAATAATTCTAATGTTAAGAATAAATCTTGCCATATTATCTTCTCTTAAAACAAATATTCCTAAATCAACATCCGCTGCCCAAAAGGCTCTCAAGAGAGAGTTCCTTGCCGCTAAGGTTGCTTCTGAAGCGCCACTGCTCCACTGGCTCCTCCCTGTTGGCTATCCACCATATCTCTATCCCCTTGCGCTCCATTCCGCGGAACCAGGTCATCTGTCTCTTGGCAAACTGATGTATTGCCACAGCCAGCCTCTGCTCCATCTCCTCTCTGCCCATTGCACCGGTAAGATATAGTGTAATAAACTTATACTCAAGCCCATAATAAATTAAATCCTCTGCAGGAACACCGCTCTCCAAGAGCCCTTTCACCTCCTCTATCATACCCTCCTGCAGGCGTGCCTTAAGCCTGGCATCTATACGCCTGTTGCGCTCATCCCTCTCCACCTGAGTGCCCATATAGAGCACACTCTGCGGCAAATCAACCTCCTGCTGCAGTGCTATCTGCTGCATAGAGCTCTCCGGAGAACCCTCCAGCATAGCCATCTCTATCTCTATGGCGCGAATAGCCCTCTTCTTGTTGTCAAAATCGGTATCATTGTGAGGTTTGAGCCCCCTCTTTGCCTTAAGTTCCACCAGAAGCGCCGCAAGCTCCTCCACGCTCCTCTTCTCCAAATCCTCCCTAAGAGCAGCATTGGCAGGCACATCCTTAAGATCGTACCTGCAGGTGGCAGCCTGCAGATAGAGCCCGGACCCGCCGCAGACCAGAGGCATAACACCCCTCTGCCTGAGAGAGGCATAAACCCTTGCAAAATCCCGCTGGTATTGGAAAATATTATACTTTGAACCTGCCGGAGCCACATCTATAAGGTGATAGGGAATCTCCAGGCCGCTCTGCAAATCTTTATAGTCTGCAAGGTCCTTCCCAGTGCCTATATCCATCCCTCTATAGACCTGCCGGGAGTCTGCAGATATAATCTCCGTTGGGAGCGCTAAGGGACCCTTGGCAAGCCACGCGGCAAGCCTTACGGCAAACTTTGTCTTACCGCTTGCCGTTGGACCAAGAACTGCTATGGCATCAAAATTTATCTTCATAATGAGATATGCAAATGTAGCAAAATATGGTGAGAGGTCTTATATTTGCACAAAAATTATCCCGATATGCCCAAGGCCAAAAGTAGCGTAGAGATAAAGAACAAGCGTGCCTCCTTTGAGTACGAGTTTGTGGAGAGTTTTACCGCAGGCATAGTCCTGTGCGGTACGGAGATAAAGTCCATACGGGGAGGAAAAGCCTCTCTGGTGGACTCCTATTGCTATTTTATAGGCACAGAACTCTTTGTAAAGAATATGCATATTGCAGAGTACTGGTGGGGCAGTTTCAACAAACACGACCCTAAGCGCGAGCGCAAGCTCTTGCTTACCAAAAGGGAATTGCGCAAACTTGCCAGAGCATCAAAAGAGAAGGGAATGACAATAGTGCCAACCAGGCTCTTCATTGCAGAGAATGGTTACGCCAAACTCAACATTGCCCTTGCCAGGGGCAAAAAGGAGTACGACAAGAGAGAATCCATAAAGGAGAAAGACCTTAAAAGAGAGATGGAGAGATACTCCCGATAAGATTATATACTCCCCACGCCACCAGCCAGGCCATTACCGTATTGTAAACTATTGTAAAGAGCATCCAAAGGGTGCTGCCCGTCTCTGCCCTTACGGCCGCAAGCGTAGCAATACAAGGGAAGAAGAGCAGAATGAAGATCATAAAGGCCATAGCCGCGCTCTTAGACATTACTCCGGACTTCTTTATAGACTCCCCAAGAGGCTCACCCTCCTCTCCGTGGTAGAGAACACCCATTGTGCTTACAACTATCTCCTTTGCAGGAATGCTGGAGACAAGAGCCACGCCTGCGCGCCAATCCAATCCAAGTGGCTCCATTACAGGCTCCATAAACTTTCCGGCCTTGCCAAGATATGAGTTCTCCAGTCTGCTGGCCTCACCCGCACCCTCTGCAGAGGCGTTATTATTTGGATAATAACTTAAAAACCATATAATTATTGTGGCAAGCAGAATAACTGTACCTATCTTTTTAAGATACTGCGAAGATTTCTCCCATATATTCTCCAGCGTAGCGTGCAGCGTAGGCCATCTGTACGGAGGCAGCTCCATAACAAAAGGAGTCTCATCTCTCTTAAAGGAGACCTTTCTGAGCAATCTTGCGGTAAAGGCCGCCACTAGCGCTCCTATCAGATAGAGGAAGATAAGCACCGTTGCTGCATTATCGGGAAAGAAAGTGCCTGCAAGAAGCAGATAGACCGGCAGTCGCGCGCTGCAGGAGACAAATGGCAGAATAAGTATGGTTATTATTCTGCTGCTGCGGCTCTCTATTGCCCTTGTAGCCATAATTGCCGGCACATTGCACCCGAATCCCATAATGAGCGGAATAAAAGATTTGCCGTGCAGTCCCATAATGTGCATAATCTTATCCATAATGAAGGCTGCCCTGGCCATATAGCCGGAATCCTCCATAAGAGAGATAAAGAGGTAGAGAATAAGAATATTCGGCACAAAAGAGGCCACGCTGCCAACGCCATTCAATATGCCGTTAACAACAAGGTCGTTGAGCGCACCCTCCGGAATCCAAGAGGCAAAGAGAGATGAGAGCCACTGGAAGAGATTCTCTATCCACTCCTGAGGATATGCTCCAAGAGTAAATGTAGCAGTAAACATAAGCCACATGAAGAACAAAAAGATCGGAAAGCCCAACCACTTGTTGGCCACCAACTTATCTATTGTACGGGTACGCTTGTTAAGGTCCACGTTCCCCTCCTGCAGCGTCTCCTCCAGAGCGCCGGAGATAAAACCGTATTTGGCATCGCTTATGGCTGTCTCCACATCGCACCTTACGTGCTGCTCAATGGATTTGGCTGCGCTTTTGGCCGCCTCCTGCCACTTGACAAAGCCTTTGCAGCGCTCCAGCACCTCAATAGCCTCCTTATCCTGCTCAATAAGCTTTATTGCCCAATATCGCACCGGGAACTGCTTTGGTAACTCGTCGGAGAGTCTAAGCTGCACAGAGAGTTCCCTAATCTGCTTCTCAAACTCCTCTCCGTAACTTATATGCACGTGCCTTGCAACACTGTTTTTTCCCTCAAAGATATCTATTACGGTATCCAGCAGTTCGTTAAGGCCTATGCCTCGCTTTGCCACAGTAGGCACCATTGGCGTACCCATCATAGCCCCAAGAGACTCATAATCTATATGTGCGCCGCTGGCCTCCAGCTCATCGTACATATTAAGCGCAACAACCACCTGCTGGCTCAAATCAATAAGTTCTGTGGTAAGAAAGAGATTACGCTCCAGATTTGATGCAACCACAGAGTTTATGATAACATCCGGGCGGGCATTCATAATATGCCGCCTTACATAGACCTCCTCCGGAGTATAGGCGCTAAGCGAATAGGTGCCGGGCAGGTCTGTAATATTAAACCTGTAGCCCTTATAATCAAATGAGCTAAGCTTTGCATCTACAGTAACACCGCTATAATTTCCCACGTGTTCGCTGCTTCCCGACAAGGCATTAAAGAGGGAGGTCTTGCCGCTGTTGGGATTGCCTACCAGAGCAACATTTATAATATTCTTCTTTCGGGAAGCGGGCTCTCTGCGTACAATGCAATCTGCAGAGGAACAGTTAATGCAGCTGCTGCGCAAAAATGAGTGAGCAGAGTGTTGCGGGCACTCCAAAGGAATCTCCCTTACAGGGGAGTTTGCCTCCAGCATCTCATCTGCCTCCATAGCAGGAAGCACCTCTATCATATTTGCCTCATTGCGTCTTAGGGAGACGTCATAGCCCATTATGGTGTATTTTATAGGATCTGCAAGAGGAGAGTTGAGGGCAGACTTTACTATCTGCCCCCTTACAAAACCCATCTCCATAATCCTCTTTCTAAATCCACCGTGGCCGCTTACGCGCACAATCTGCGCAGATTCGCCAACTTTTAATTCCGAAAGTTTCATATTGTTGCATTATGCCATTCTACTCACAGCAGGAGATAAGGTTACGGTCTCCATAACCATTATCAACACGTGAGCAGGCAGGCCAGAATTTATTCTCTCTTATCCAATCCAAAGGATATGCAGCCACCTCTCTTGGGTAGCTATGGCTCCATACGTCAGAAGCAACCTCCTCCGCTGTATGAGGAGCGTTCTTGAGAGGATTGTCCTGGGCATCATACTCACCGGACTTAATCTTCTCGCACTCCCTCTTTATCTCCTTCAGAGCATCTACAAAGCGGTCCAGCTCCTCAAGCGGCTCGCTCTCGGTAGGCTCTACCATAAGAGTCTCGTGAACAGGGAACGAGAGCGTAGGCGCGTGGAAGCCATAATCCATAAGGCGCTTTGCAATATCTGTTGCATCTATGCCATACTCTGCCTTGAAATGCCTGCAATCCAAGATGCACTCGTGCGCCACCCTGCCTGTAGCCCCGGTATAGAGGGTATCAAAATCGGGATGGAATTTTGCAGCCATATAGTTTGCATTAAGTATAGCAACCTGAGAAGACTTCTTAAGGCCCTCTCTGCCCAACAGCTTTATGTAAGCGTGCGTGATAGGAAGCAGCAGAGGGTTGCCATAAGCCGCAGCGCTCACCGCCTCCATACCTGCACCGCCGCAGGCAGTATCTACAGGATGACCCGGCAGATAAGGCGCTAGCTCTGCAGTACAGCAGATAGGGCCAACTCCCGGACCGCCGCCGCCGTGAGGCATTGCAAAGGATTTGTGGAGATTAAGGTGGCATACATCCGCTCCTATGGTACCCGGATTTGTAAGACCAATCTGGGCATTCATATTTGCGCCATCCATATATACCTTTCCTCCGTTGCTGTGGATAATATCCACAATCTCCCTTATCTTAACCTCAAAGACGCCGTGGGTGGATGGATAGGTAATCATAAGACCAGCAAGATTCTCTCCTGCAGCCTCTGCCTTCTCCCTCAACTCATCCACATTAATGTTTCCATTCTCGTCACAACTTACAAGAACTATATCATATCCTCCCATAGCCGCGCTTGCAGGGTTGGTGCCGTGCGCAGAGGTTGGGATAATCATTGTGTTTCTGCCGGTCTGGCCTGTAGCCTTAAAGAATCTCTTGATAGTTGTAAGGCCCGCATACTCGCCTGCAGCGCCGGAGTTTGGCTGCAGTGAGCAGGCATCCAGCCCTGTAATTACAGAGAGGTCGTGCTCTAGTTCGCGTATCAGCTGCATATAGCCCTCAACCTGATCCTTTGGAGCAAAAGGATGCACATTAGTAAGCTCACTCCAACTTAGCGGCAACATCTCCACAGCCGCATTAAGCTTCATTGTGCAGGAGCCCAGAGGAATCATTGAGTGAGCAAGAGAGATATCCTTCCTCTCCAGCATCTTAATGAACCTCATCATCTGAGTCTCCGAATGGTATGAGTTGAAGACCTTCTCCGTAAGGAAAGGAGTCTCCCTCTTCATGCCGCCAAGAGCAAGTTCGCTGCAGCATTTATGCTCCGGAGCAAGAGTGAAACCCTCCACCCTCTTCTCCTTGCAGCAAGGCTGATGCTCTGTCCCGAATATCTCCTCCATAATTGTGCGGGCCTCCTGGCAATCTGTAAGTTCATCTGTGCTGAACCTTATAGCACCCGGGAGATACATAAAATTGATGCCTGCGGCAAGAGCCCTCTTCCTTATCTCCTCTATCTTCTCCTGAGAGAGATTCTTAATCTCTACGGTATCAAAGAAGTTCTCGTTGGCAATCTCATAACCGGACTTCTTAAGCCTCTCCGCAATCTTAACGGCATACTTATGGGTTCTGCGCGCCTTCTCCGCAATCTCTGCAGGGCCATTGTAAACTGCATACATTCCGCTCATTGTTGCCATAAGGGCTGTAGCGGTGCAGACGTTGGAGGTAGCCTTCTCCCTCTTTATATGCTGCTCGCGTGTCTGGAGGGCAAGTCTTACCGCCCTCTTGCCAAGCCTGTCAACAGAGACGCCTATGATACGTCCCGGTATCTGCCTCTTGTAGTCATTCTTTGTAGCCATAAAGCCTGCAGTAGGGCCGCCAAAGCCCATCGGGAGGCCAAAACGCTGAGCGCTTCCAACAGCGCAGTCCGCACCCCAGGCAGCAGGCTCTTTAAGAAGAGCAAGCGCAAGAAGGTCGCAGTAAGCTGTTACAAGAGCGCCTGCAGCGTGCATCTTTTGGCAGAAATCAGAATAATCTCTAATCTCTCCATCTGCTGCAGGGTACTGCACAATTGCGCCATAGCACTTAGGATTTATCTCTGCTGTTGCGTAATCTCCCACCTCTATCTCTATTCCAAGGCCGGCAGCTCTTGTCTTAAGCACAGAGAGCACCTGAGGGAAGAGGTTTTTGTCTGCAAAGAGCACATTCCTGCCCTCCTTTACCGCAGCGCGGCTTCTCACCTCGAACATCATTCTCATAGCCTCTGCCGCAGCCTGCGCATCGTCCAACATAGAGCAGTTGGAGAGCGGGAAGCCGGTAAGGCTGCTTATCATTGTCTGGAAGATGAGCAGAGCCTCAAGACGCCCCTGGGATATCTCTGCCTGATAAGGAGTGTAAGAGGTGTACCAGCAAGGGTTCTCAAAAATATTTCTTACCACAACCGGAAGAACATCTGTGCCATAATAGCCCCCGCCTATGAGAGAACGCACTCTGCTGTTCTTGGAGACCATCTCCTTAAGGGCAGAGAGGTATTTGCTCTCCGAGAGCGGTTCAGGGAGGTTAAGCTCCTCCTTTAGAAGAATATCGGAAGGAATGGTCTGCCTGGTGAGCTCATCCAGAGACTCAAGGCCAAGTACTCCAAGCATACTCTTAATCTCGCCATCTCTTGGCCCTATATGGCGGTCTGCAAATGTAAATGCCATCTCTTTGTCTCCTTGCAGATTATACAGTCATTATCTCCTTCTCCTTTGCGGCAATTATCTCATCTATCTTCTTGTTGAAGAGATCTGTCTCTTTCTGGATATTTGCCTCAGCATCCTTGCATACATCCTCTGGAAGGCCCTCCTTCTGGAACTTCTTGTGAGCATCCACAACATCTCTGCGAGCGCTGCGTACGCTCAATTTTGCATTCTCGCCCTCTGCCTTTGCCTTCTTTACAAGCTCCCGGCGGCGATCCTCTGTAAGAGGCGGAATGTTAATTCTGATCTGCTCTCCGTTATTTACAGGAGTATAGCCGATATTTGCATCAAAGATAGCCTTCTCTATATTGGAGATCATCTTTTTCTCCCAAGGCTGGATAAGGATTGTCTTTGCATCCGGAACCGTAATGCTTGCAACCTGCGGCACAGGTGTAGGAGAGCCATAATAATCCACCATAACATTGTTGAAAATTGCAGGATTGGCCTTGCCTGCACGGAAGTTCCTGAGCTCCTCCTCAAGATGCGCAATTGCCTTGTTCATCTTCTCCTTTCCCTTGGAGATACAATCTTTAGAAGTATTTAAATCCATATTCAATATATTATTTACAGTTAATTTCCAAATTTGTTCCCAACAGCCGATCAATTCTTGAGAACCGTTCAATTCTTAACCACCGTGCCAAGAGAGAGATTGCCTGCAAGCAGCTCTCCCAAATTGCCCGGCTTGTTCATATCAAATACAACAATAGGCATTCTGTTCTCCTTGCAGAGCGCAAATGCCGTCTGGTCCATTATCCTCAAATTCTTTGCCAAAGCCTCGTCGAAAGAGAGTTCCGCATACTTAACCGCAGAAGGGTCCTTCTCCGGGTCTGCAGTATAGACACCATCCACCCTTGTCCCCTTAAGAAGCGCCTGAGCCTCTATCTCACACGCCCTCAGCGCAGAGGCGGAGTCTGTGGTAAAGAAGGGATTTCCCGTACCCCCAGCAATAATTGCAACACCGCCGCGCTCCATAACCTCAACCGCCTTCTCCTTTGCGTAATACCTTGCCATAGGCTCCATTGGAGTAGATGTAAAGACCTCTGCCTCAACACCCTGACTACGTATAAACATAGAGAGGCCTATACTGTTAATAACAGTGGCAAGCATACCCATCTGGTCTCCCTTTACCCTACTGAAGCCTTTGCCTACTCCCGATACGCCCCTAAAGATATTTCCTCCGCCTATAACAATGCCAATCTGCGTACCCGCGCGCACAGCAGAAGCAATCTCTGCGGCATATTGTTCCATCATTGCAGTGTCTAAACCGGTGCCCTTTGCACCTCCCAAACTCTCACCGCTAAGTTTCAGTAGCACTCTTTTATATTGCATAATTGTGGAAATTACAATTAAAATTATTAAGCAAAAATAACCAAAGATTATGATAATTGCAATTTAGAAATTATCTTTGTGCATTATTAGAATTTTAAAATTAATAAATATGGCAAACATTTTCTGCACTTCTATAGGTAAGAAACTCATAATGAGCATTTCTGGCCTGTTTTTAATTCTCTTTCTCTTTGTTCACGCAACAATCAACGCATTCTCGCTCATAAGTCCAGAGCTCTTTGAGATGGGTTGTGAGTTTATGGCCCTCCCAATTGTGGGAATACTTGTACCGGTACTTGCTGCCGGATTCATTATTCACATTGTGTATGCATTCATTCTCAACCTCATCAACTACAGAGCACGAGGCAAAGAGAGATATGCTGTTGCAAACAAGGCTGCAACAGAGGATTGGGGAGCGCGCAATATGCTTCTTCTTGGAATAATTGTTCTTGGTGTGCTTGCATTCCACCTTACACACTTCTGGGCGCATATGCAGCTTCCTGCCTGGACAGGCGGAGAGGAGACCAACCCTGTAGTACTCCTTGGCAAGACCTTCGGCAACCCTGTTGTTCTTGCAATCTACATCGTATGGTTCATTGCACTTTGGTTCCACCTTACCCACGGTTTCTGGAGCGCTCTTCAGACACTTGGCTGGAACAATCAGATCTGGCTTAAGAGATGGAAGGCAATAAGCTATGTAATAGCCACCCTTTTGGTTGTGGTATTCATTGCAGTTGCCCTCAATTCTTACTTTGTATTTGCAAGTCCTATGCTCTAGGAGCAAGATGAATCTTATATAAAAAGAGGATGGCAAGAGGTCTGCACAGGCTTTGAGTCATTCTCTTTTTTGCTTTATGACAATAATCCAAGGAATCAATTTCAAAAAAACATATAACTATGTCACAAAGAATTAACTGCTTTATCCCTTACGGGGACGAGACACAGACCAAAGAGACCATCCTAAACCTTAAGAAGGATGCTCTTGTTGGCAAAATCTACCTCCTTAACGCAGGAGAGAAAGGAAGATGCGCATTGGAGGGCTGCGAGGTTGTTGACGTACCATCCCTCAAGAACACAGAGGCAATGAAGAAGATTGCAGAGCGTGCAGATGCAGACTTTACTCTTCTCTACACAAAGGAGTCCAAATTGGAGTGGGTTCACTTTGCATTGGAGAGAATGGTAAACATTGCAGAGGATTCAGGCGCTGCAATGATTTATGCAGACCACTTTAACGTAATTGACGGCGTCCGCTCATTTGCCCCGGTAATCGACTACCAGATGGGTTCATTGAGAGATGACTTCGACTTTGGTTCCGTTCTTCTCTACAGAACCTCTGCATTTAAAGAGGCTGTCTCTAGAATGAACATCAACTATCAGTTTGCCGCTCTTTACGACCTTAGACTCAAAGTCTCTCAGAAGGGCGTTCTGGAGCATATGAACGAGTATCTCTACTACGAGGTTGAGATGGATACCCGCAAATCTGGCGAGAAACTCTTCGACTATGTAGACCCTAAGAACAGAGCCGTTCAGATAGAGATGGAGCAGGCCTGCACAGAGCACCTTAAGGAGATTGGCGGTTTCCTTAAGCCGGAGTTTACCCACATAGAGTTCAGCAACGACCCGTTCGAGTACGAGGCCTCTGTGGTTATCCCTTGCAAGAACCGCGTGCGCACAATCAGAGACGCAATTACCTCTGCCCTTAACCAGAAGACCAGCTTCAAATATAATGTAATTGTGGTTGACGACAATTCAGATGACGGTACAGCAGAGATAATCAAGGAGTTTGTAGGCAACGAGAAGCTTGTTTACATTGCGCAGGATACCTCTTACCACGCTATTGGCGGCAACTGGAACTCTGCTCTCCACCACCCTAAATGCGGCAAGTTTGCAATCCAGCTGGATTCTGATGACGTATATGCAGACGAGAATGTAGTTCAGAAATTTGTAGATGCCTTCTACGAGCAGAACTGCGCAATGGTTGTTGGAACATACAGAATGACCAACTTCCAGATGGAGACAATCCCTCCTGGAATCATAGACCACAAGGAGTGGACTCCGGATAACGGAAGAAACAACGCCCTCCGCATTAACGGTCTTGGAGCTCCAAGAGGTTTCTACACCCCTATGCTCCGCACAATCAACTTCCCTACAACAAAGTATGGTGAGGATTATGCAGTAGGTCTCCGCGTCTCAAGAGAGTACCAGATTGGTCGTATCTATGATGTAGTCTATTTCTGCCGTCGTTGGGACGACAACTCTGATGCATCTCTGGATATAGAGAAGGTAAATGCAAACAACCTTTATAAAGACAGAATCCGCACATGGGAGTTGAAGGCCAGAATTGCATTGAACAAGAGATAGAGAAGATGTTTGAGAATGAGCTCTCCCTTAAAGGGAGGGCTTTTTCCAATTATATAGCCCTGAAAGAGGTCTGCAGAAGAGAGATTGACTTTGGCTGCGGAATAAAGCTGGATTTCCAATACAACCCCGGCCGCAAGGCCTCCGTAATGGCAAAAGTAGATGAGGAGACACTTAAGAGACGCCCTTGTTTTCTCTGTCCCTCCGGGCTCTCCCCGGAGCAGCTCACCTACAATTGGCACTCCGCCACCGGCAAGGGCTATCTCATAAGGGTTAACCCCTTCCCGATTTTTTTCAATCACTACACAATATCTGCAGATTATCACACAAGGCAAGAGATAGCAGACAGATATGCAGATATGCTCCAGCTTGCAGGGGAACTGGGCAGATATGTGATATTCTACAATGGTCCCAAATGTGGCGCCTCCGCACCGGACCATTTCCATTTTCAGGCCTTTCCTAAGGGCCACCTGCCAATAGAGAGCCTTGTGGGGAGAGAAGAGCTGCGCAATATGCTTATAGAGGAGAGTTCCGCAGGGGCGCAACTCTTTGAGCTATCGGGATACCTGCGCGGAGCTTATGTAATAAAAAGCGGCAGCAGTGCTGCAATGTTGCAAATTTTTGAGTATCTTTATTCCCTTGGCAAGATGCACCCCAACGAGTGGGAGCCAAGGATGAATATTATCTCTTGGAGAGAGCAGGAGAGCAACTCCAACGCTGGCGGAGGAGCCTATACCACAGTTCTCTTCTTCAGGGAGGAGTCCCGCCCAAAGTGCTTCTGGGGCAGCGAGGGTGAGGAGAGAGTATATATAAGCCCCGCCTCTGTAGAGATGAGCGGAGTTGTAATGACCTCCAACCGGGAGACCTTTGAGAGCCTGGGCGGAGAGAAGATAAGGGAGATTTTAAACGAGGTATCGCTTGAGGGGTCCTATGCAGATGCCATTAACAATAAAATAAGAGAACTATGAGTGAGAAAAAGCAGCCTGCAGTGAGTGTGGGCATTATGGGTGACAAGCGTATAGAGTTTACACTCTGCACAGACTACAAGTGCAGCAACGGCTCTATTGTAAGCGGCAACGCTGTGGTTGAATTGGTTGACGGAGAGATTCTCTACAACGGCAAAAAATATGAGAGCCTCCTCTTCGAGGCCTGCGTGCCGGAGGGCTCTTTCTGGCTCCGTGGCGTTACCATTGGAGTAAATTTCCATTGGGAGAGAAAGGAGGACCAGCGCTTTGGGAACAATCTTAAATTTATTGTTGAGGGAGACAAAATTACAGCCATAAATCTTATTGGAGTAGAGGATTACCTTACAAGCGTAATCTCATCTGAGATGAGCGCCACTGCATCTGAGGAACTTCTTAAGGCGCACGCAGTTATCTCCAGAAGCTGGCTGCTGGCCCAGATGGCAAAGAACAAGGAGATCACAACCTCCAAGAGCACCTACAGCGCCTTTACGGAGAACGAGCAGGAGCGCATCAAATGGTACGACAGGGAGGACCATATAAACTTTGATGTCTGCGCAGACGACCATTGCCAGCGCTACCAGGGTATGACAAGGCAATCCACAACCAAAGTGCGCGAGGCAATTGAGGCAACCTGGGGCGAGCTGCTCAAATATGACGGCAAGATATGCGACGCAAGGTTCTCCAAGAGCTGCGGCGGAGCATTTGAGGAGTTCCAAAACTGCTGGGAGAATGTGCGCTACCCTTACCTTGCAAAACAGAGAGACAGCAAGCGTATTACAGAGCTTCCCGATTTAACACAGGAGGAGGAGGCTTTCAAATGGATTACCGGCTCTCCAGAGGCATTCTGCAATACAACAGATAAGGAGATTCTGAGCCAGGTGCTGAACAATTACGACCAGGAGACCACAGATTTCTACCGCTGGAGGGTTGAGTACACTCCGGAGGAGCTCTCCGCTCTCATTCTGAAGAGAATCGGCATAGACTTCGGGCTGGTTACAGACCTTATCCCTGTAGAGAGAGGCACATCGGGAAGACTCATAAAACTTAAGATTGTAGGAAGCAAGCGCACCCTCACCATCGGGAAGGAGCTGGAGATTAGAAAGGCTCTCTCTCCTTCGCACCTCTACAGCTCTGCATTTGTGGTACTTAAGGAGAATGGCAAGTTTGTGCTGGTGGGCGCAGGATGGGGGCACGGCGTAGGTCTCTGCCAGATTGGCGCTGCTGTTATGGGCGCACAGGGGTATAAGTATAAGGATATCCTGCTGCACTACTATATTGGCGCATCTATAGAGAAGGAGTATTAGACAATAAATTTTTGATATTATATGGAAAAGAGCGTAAAATCACCTTGGTTATGGGTACCTTCTCTCTATTTTGCAGAGGGTGTGCCCTACTTCCTGGTAAACAACATCTCTGTAATGATGTTTGCAAAGATGGGTGTTCCTAATGGACAAATGGCATTCTTCACCACACTTCTCTACTTCCCTTGGTTCCTCAAAGGACTCTGGAGCCCAATTGTAGATGTGATAAAGACAAAGAGATGGTGGATTCTTACAATGCAGGTGCTTATGACTGCTATGATGATTCTGCTTACGGTAACCCTTCCAAAGCCCTCTCCGGAGGCAATAGCGGAGGGCGCTGTACCAATTAACCTCTTCTGGGTAACCCTGGTGCTCTTTATTGTTGCCGCCTTTGCATCTGCCACACACGATATTGCTGCAGACGGTTACTATATGCTTGCCCACAGTCCAAGCAGTCAGGCCGCCTTTATTGGCATCAGGAGCACTGCCTACAGAATTGCATCTGTATTTGGTCAGGGTGTGCTTGTTTTCATAGCAGGAAGAATTGAGAAATCTACCGGAGACATTCCATTCTCCTGGCAGGTTACCATAGGCGTAAGCGCCATAATCTTCTTTATTGTTACCCTCTATCACACATTTGTTCTTCCTAAGGCTGCGGACGACAAGCCAAGAATAGACCCTAAAGAGGGGGCAGGAGCTACCTTTAGAGAGTTGGGCAACTCATTTAAGACCTTCTTTACCAAGAAGGGTGTTGTGCTTGCCATCATCTTTATGCTGCTCTACAGACTTCCGGAGGGATTCCTTATTAAGATGTGTCAGCCTTTCCTTGTAGCCGGAAGAGATAATGGCGGTCTTGGATTGGATACGGATGCCGTTGGAGTTGTATATGGAACAATAGGTGTAATAGCGCTCCTTGCAGGCGGAATAGCAGGAGGTGTCTATGCCTCTAAGGTTGGTCTTAAAAAGGCTCTCTGGATAATGACAGCTTGTATGACTCTGCCTTGTCTTACATTCTGCTACCTCAGCATCTTCCTCCCTACCAACCTTATAACCATAAGCGTTGCTGTCTCTATAGAGCAGTTCGGATATGGATTTGGCTTTACTGCATATATGCTCTATATGATGTACTTCTCCGAGGGAGAGTTCAAGACATCCCACTACGCAATTTGCACAGCCTTTATGGCACTTAGCATGATGCTTCCGGGTTTTGTTGCAGGATATATTCAGGAGGCAATTGGCTATGTAAACTTCTTCTGGATGGTTATGTTCTGCTGCATTGCAACAGTTGGAGTAACCATAGCGGCGCGCAAATCCATAGATGCAGAATATGGCAGAAAGTAGTCTTCTGCAGGCTTAATTTTATCAGTTGGACTTAACAGTTTAATATTGGACTTAACATTTTATTTATGAAGCATTACAAAAATATTATCATAGGTGCATTGTCGCTGATGGTCTCCCTCTCCTCTGCCCTTTCGGCTCAGGCTGCAGGCCCGCTCTTTGGCACAAATGTAAAGACAGGTATTGAGGTTCTCAAAGCACACAAGTTCAAGGAGCTTGAGGGCAAGAAGATAGGCCTTGTTACCAACCCGTCGGGAGTAGACAATAATCTTGTCTCTACTGTAGATATACTCAATGATGCAAAGAATGTTAAATTAATGGCTCTCTACGGCCCGGAGCATGGCGTAAGGGGCAATGTTTATGCCGGTGGCAAGGTGGAGAACACCCTAGATGAGAAGACAGGCATTCCTGTCTATTCTCTCTACGGCAAGACCCGCAAGCCAACAGAGGAGATGCTGCGCTCCATAGATGCTCTGGTATATGATATCCAGGATAACGGATGCCGCTCATATACCTTCATAAGCACCTTGGGAATGATAATGGAGGCTGCAGCGGAATTTGACAAGGAGGTTATTGTTCTGGACAGGCCTAACCCTCTTGGCGGCGAGAAGGTGGAGGGTAGCCTTGTAGAGGATGGTTTCATCTCCTTTGTGAGCCAGTTCAAGATTCCTTATATGTATGGTCTTACCGTTGGCGAGCTTGCTCTTCTCCTTAACGGAGAGAGAATGCTTAAAGATGGCAAGCAGTGCAAACTTACCGTGGTTAAGATGGAGGGCTGGAGAAGGAGTATGACCTATCAGGATACCAAACTCCCTTGGATTCTTCCTTCACCACAGCAGCCACAGGCCATAAGCTCGCTCTTCTACCCTACCACAGGAATCCTTGGAGAGTTGGGATATGTCTCTATTGGAGTAGGTTACACCCTTCCGTTCCAGATTGCCTGCGCACCTTGGATAGATGCTATCAAGTTCTCGGACAAACTTAACTCATACGGTATGGAGGGCATCAGATTCAGGCCACTGCATATCAAGCCATTCTTCTCTGTCTTCTCCGGGGAGGATATCCAGGGTATTCAGATCTTCATTACCAACTATAAAAAGGCGGTCCTTACAGAGATAAACTTCTACATTATGCAAGCCATAGCGGAACTCTATCCGGATAGAGCTGTCTTTGACAAGGCAAACACCAACCGTCACCGCATGTTCGACCTTGTCTGCGGATCGGACTACATAAGGAAGACCTTTACCCAGACCAACAAAGTCTCCTCAATCCAGAACTTCTGGAGAAAAGATGCAGAGACCTTCAAAGAGCTCTCAAAGAAGTACTACCTTTATTAAGATTGAGTGCGAGTTGCAGGCGTGGTTATTCTGAAGCTTCTTATTATCAGGAAGAGGCCGGCAATTATGAATGGCACGCTTAGCCACTGACCCATATCAAGGCTCATCTCCTTTTCAAAGGCCACTTGCGGCAGTTTAATGAACTCAATAAGGAATCGGGAGCCAAAGAGCAGGGTAAGGAAGAGTCCAAAGAGAAATCCTCTGCGAAATCTTGGCAAGGCCCATTTATAGAGTGCCATCAGAAGCAACCCTATGAGCAGGTACGAACCCGCCTCGTAGAGTTGTGTAGGGTGGCACGGAAGGCCTTCTGCAAGAGGCTCTGTAAGGCCAAGGCTCTGCAGCAGCTCCGGCGACTGCACCCTACCAGGACCATAAAGGGCAAGCCACTCCTGCGACTTGAAGAACCTGAATCCCCAAGGGAGCATTGTAGGTGAGCCAAATATCTCCGAGTTCATAAGGTTGCCAAGGCGTATGAACATACCGGCAAAGGCCACAGCTATGCCCAGCCTATCCATAATCCATAGAAAATCAAAGCCATATCTCTTTCCATAGTGCCTTGCATACCAGATTATTCCAAGCACTATTGCTATGGCTCCGCCGTGGCTGGCCAATCCGCCCTCCCACACTGCCAAAATCTTGGCCGGATTGGCAAGATAGTATTCCGGCTCATAAAAGAGCACGTGCCCCAACCTTGCTCCTACCAGGGTGCACCCCATTAGCAGATAGAGCAGCGGGTCCAGAAGGCTTACCGGCAAGTTCTCCCTCTTATAGAAGATTGTAAAGAGATAATATCCCAAGATAAAGCCTGAGATAAAGAGCAGACTATAATACCTTACGTGAACTGGACCTATGCCAAATATCTCCGGAGAGACGTTCCAATCAATTGCTAATGGAGCCATTATAAAATACTTTTATAAAAAAATCTCAGCTAAATCTTTGCCACACCGCAAGGCTTAATCTCACCCTGCAAGCACGCCTGCGCTGCCTAACCGGTGCCACACTGCAAACTCGCCTGCGCTGCCTAACGCACCAACCTGGTAAAGACACTAAGCGGCATTGCCTTCCCAAAGGAATCTTTAAGGAGAAGTTCTCCCGATGTAATTATTGCGCTGCCCGCAGCACCGCCATTCGCATTGACACCAGCACCGCCTGAAGCACCACTAGCGCTGCCCTCCAGCAGCCCCATTGCAGAGCGCACCACCGTGTTGGCCAGCATTGCAGAGTAGCCATTGGAATAGAGATTGAGCACCATAAAAGCATCCTTGGGTTCCAGAATAGCCGCAACGCCGGAGAGCAGCTCATAGAGCAATTCATCCAGCTTCCAGGTCTCACCATTAGGCCCGTGACCGTATGCCGGCGGATCCAAAATGATACCGTTGTAGCGCTTGCCCCTCTTGGCCTCTCTCTTAACAAACTTCATTGCATCCTCCACAACCCATCGCACATTATCCAGGCCGGAGAGCTCCATATTGTTTCTGGCCCAGGAGACAACCTGCCTCACAGAGTCCAGATGGGTAACATCTGCCCCTGCCGCCTTTGCCGCCAGTGAGGCTGCACCTGTATAAGCAAAAAGATTGAGCACCTTTGGCGCCTCTCCGCCTTTAAAGCGTTCTGCAAGTCTTGATGTCTGGCTGTAGATAAAATCCCAGTTTGGAGCCTGCTCCGGAAAGACGCCCACGTGTTTAAAGGATGTGAGGCCAAGCCGCAAAGTAAGGTCAAGCGGTTTGGCAGCACCGGGAAGAGACTTCCTATATCTGATGCGCCACTGCTCCGGCATCTTTCTAACCATCTTCCAACTTCCCGAATCCTCCTTGCCGGCCTTGCCGAATCCTGCGCCAGGCACAAATTTCATATTTACAGCAGAGTCCCACTCCCGCTGCGAGAGAGATTTGCTCCATAGCGCCTTAGGCTCCGGACGACATAGAATATAGTCTCCAAAGCGCTCCAATTTTTCAAACTCTCCTGAGTCCAACAACTCGTAGTCCGGCCAACAGAGCGGCGACTCAAGGAGAAGTTCCCTTCCTTGAGTCAAGCTCTCATTGTTTCCACATTCACTTAGACGGAATGGTTGTTTCTGCTGCATATAATGTTTTGGATACTATTTCTCTATAGCTGCAATACCCGGAAGCACTTTGCCCTCCAAGAACTCCAACATTGCACCGCCGCCGGTAGAGACATAGCTTACTTTATCGGCATAACCCATCTGGGTAACGGCTGCAACTGAATCTCCGCCGCCAACAAGTGTGAATGTACCCTTTGCAGTTACCTCTGCAAGAATCTCTGCAATTCTGTTGGTACCCTTTGCAAAGTTTGGCATCTCAAATACACCCACAGGGCCGTTCCAGAGAATTGTCTTGGAATTCTTAAGAACCTCCTCCCAAATCTTAAGTGACTCAGGACCTGCATCCATACTCATCCAGCCATCTGGAATCTCATTAGAAGGGACTATCTGGCTCTTTGCATTGTTATCAAAACTATCTGCCACAACAGCATCTTTTGCAAAGTAGAGTTTTATACCCTTCTGCTCTGCATCCTTAATGATATCAAGGGCAAGTCCAAGCTGGTCGTCCTCGCAGAGAGAATTACCAATCTTTCCGCCCTGAGCCTTTACAAAGGTATAGACCATACCGCCACCAATAATCATATTGTCCACAACACCAAAGAGATGCTGAATCACACCAATCTTTGAAGAGACCTTTGCTCCTCCTATGATTGCTGTTACCGGATGTACCGCATTGCCAAGCACATTGTTGATGGCCTTAATCTCTCCCCTCATAATGTAGCCAAACATCTTGTCGTTAGGGAATAAGTCTGCAATAAGAGCGGTTGAAGCGTGCGCACGGTGCGCTGTTCCAAAGGCGTCATTTATATAGCAGTCCGCATAGGAAGCCAACTTCTTTACAAACTCCTTCTGGGAAGCCTTTACAGCAGCCTTGGCAGCCTTCTTCTCCTCATCGGAAGCATCCTCTGCCAAGCCTCTTGGCTTGCCCTCCTCCTCTGCATAGAAGCGGAGGTTCTCCAGCAAAAGCACATCGCCCGGCTTAAGGGCCTTAACCTGCTCATCTGCCTTCTGACAATCGGGAGCAAACTGGACTTTAGTTCCAAGGAGCTCCTCTATTCTGTAAATGATATGTTTCAAAGAGAATTTCTCTGCCACCCCTTTAGGTTTTCCAAGGTGTGACATAAGTATAAGCGAGCCGCCACCTTCAAGCACCCTTTTGAGTGTAGGGATAGCCGCCCTGATTCTTGTGTCGTCAGTAATTCTAAAATCTGCATCCAGCGGAACGTTAAAATCTACTCTAACGATAGCCTTTTTACCCGCAAAATCGTAATTGTCAATATTCTGTTGCATAATAACACTGTTAAATCGGGGCAAAGTTAGTAAAAAGCCCTCTAAACCAAAAAGTTTTTAACGTACCTTTTTGTTCAAAACCCAGCGCGGCCTGGAGCTGCCTGCGCCGCCTCTGCCTACGCCGCCTCTGTCTCTCCGCCACCTCTGCCTCCGCCACCTCTGCCTACGCCACCTCTGTCTCTCCGCCGAATGATGCTGCCTGCCGGGGCGCAGGTCTCGAGTGCTGGATGAGGCTGCTACATTGCCAGAGTGCAGGTGTAGGG
>SAMEA3663028__coassemble_118_pt1 | contig 35504 bp, 45 predicted proteins | sample SAMEA3663028__metabat2_low_PE_034 | metagenome-assembled genome bin SAMEA3663028 (sample SAMEA3663028) | pig gut metagenome | biome: pig gut; feature: pig-associated habitat; material: faeces | place: France | collected 2012
AAAAAAATATTTAGATTGCTGATTATAAATGTATAATTTAGATGAACTTTAGCCGGAAATTAATTGAATTATTTATATTTGTTGTATGAAAAGAGTTGTAAAAGAGATACTGATTGGAGCAGTTGCGGCAGTATGCTTCTTACCGGCAAGTTGCTCCAAAAGTGAGAGTTCTATAGAGCAGGTTCTGGAACGGGCTAATGCCGAATATAAGATGCGTAATCTTCCGGAGGCTATGGATGCCGCAATAGAGGCAATTGACAAGGCCGGAAGCAGTGGCGCAGATAGTCTAAAAGCAGCGGCTCTCTATCTTGCGGCAAATATTGCAATGATGAATATGGAGGACTCGTTAAGTTGGGTCTATGCAGAAGAGGCGCATAACCTTGCCATATCCTCCAATTTGCCGCTCCAGCGCTGTCAGGTGCTGCTGCTAAAGGGCAAGTTGTGCAATTATGCTTGTATAAGCGAGGCTAACAACCGTAACGAGGAGGGGTTGAAATACCTGCAGCAGGCCATTGCAATTGCCAAAGAGTATGATTATAACGCCGAAACCGCGCAGGCATACTATGTCTCTGCAGACATTCTTATTAATATGAACCGCTGGAACGACAGTGATTTGGATTTGGATATTTATGAACGCGCAGGGGATTTTATTGCGGTGGGGGATTCGCTTCTTGCAAAATATCCGGGCGTTGTCTCTCCCAATATCTCTGTACATATAAGGTATTTCAGACAGGGCAAAAGATATGCTGAAGCTATTGGTTATTGCAAGAGCGTTATTCAGGCCACATCCGGTACAGATTACCTCACTCTCTTTCAGGTATATGACCATCTTACACAGCTGCAGTGCATTGTTGGTGACCTGCAGGGCGCTGCAGAGAGTCACGGGTTGTGTGCATATTATACACAACTCTATATGAAGCAGAGCGCAGAAAATCGCATTACTCAGATAAAGAAGAAGTATGAAGCGCAGCGGCAATGCAAAATAATGTGCCGTCGAGGCAGCTGGATAGTTGTATTGCTAGCACTGCTGCTCCTCTTTGCAGCTATGCTGATTATGCTGACACGCCGCACTTATATGCTCAGAAAAAGAGAGGCGGATTTGACTAAAGCGCTTATCCAGAGGGATAAATTGCTTGCAATAGCGCGCTCTTCCGTAAAGGGCAAAGAGAATGCGGTGGAGGTAGAGAAGATAGTCTCTGAAGACTTGCAGAGGCCGCTGATAAAACTCACCGCCAGAGAACTTGAGATTGCGCATCTGGCCGGTAAGGGATTGATGAACAAGGAGATTGCCGCCATCCTCTCCATAAGTCCTATTACGGTAGGTGTTCATAAAAATAATTTATATCGCAAACTGGGCGTGAGCAACAACATTGAGTTGCTGCGATATCTGCAGGAGGTGGGGCTTTGATTCTTTAATTCCCGATATCTATTTTTTCTTAACTTTGTGGCGCAATGAAAACGAAGAAGGAGATAATAATTGAGAGCCCTGAGAGGGTGAGAGATGCCGCCGGAGAGTTTATAGATTATATATCGCACTCCGATTTGGAGAGCAATATCTTTGCCTTTTATGCCCCGATGGGAGCGGGAAAGACCACCTTTATAAGGGGGCTGTGCGCCTGCTTGGGAGTGAAGGATGATGTAAACAGCCCTACCTTTACAATAGTTAACGAGTATAGGGCCGCCCAAGGATTTCCTATATATCACTTTGATTTCTACAGAATTACAAAAATATCTGAAGCCTACGACATAGGCATAGAGGAGTATTTTGCATCCGATGGCCTCTCCCTCATAGAGTGGCCGGAGCGTGTGGAAGAGCTGCTTCCGCCAGAGGTTATTAAAGTAACCATTACACCACAGCCAGACGGAACCCGCAAGATGGTGATTGGCGCAGAGATTGAGGGATTGTAGTAGGAGTAGTGGTTGGGAAATGAAAAAGGCCGACGTGGAGCCGACCTCTATTGGTAGCGCGATCCAGGATTGAACTGGAGACCTCATGATTATGAATCATGCGCTCTAACCAGCTGAGCTACCGCGCCATCATTTTTTTTGTTGAGGTAGACGGGCTCGAACCGCCACTAAGAGGACCAGAATCTCTTGTGCTACCATTACACCATACCTCAATGACTAACCAAATGCAGAGATACGCTCTATGAAACCAATCAACCAAACTCTCACGAGCAAACCATACTTTGGTGCGCTCTCTGTCACTTGGGGCTGCAAATATAGAGACAATTTTTAAATTGTGCAACAAATTCGCTAATTTTGTGTTGTTTTCAATATAGTTGCTTTTAAGATAGTTCTTTTGATTATGGAGTTTAGGGTAGGTAACGGGTATGATGTTCACCTTCTGGCAGAGGGGCTTCCTTTATGGTTGGGAGGCATTCGGATAGAGCATACAAAGGGGTGTGTGGCACATTCGGACGGAGATGTTCTTATTCACGCGCTTTGCGATGCGCTCTTGGGGGCTTTGGCCTTGGGAGATATCGGGAAGCATTTCCCGGATAGTTCTGCGGAGTTTAAGGGCATAGATAGCAAAATTCTCTTGGAACGCACCTATTCTATGGTTAAGGAGAGGGGGTACAAGCTTGTGAATGCAGATTGTACGCTTTTGCTTCAACGGCCAAAGGTTGCTCCTTATATAAATCTTATGAGGGAGACCCTTGCCTCTGTTATGGGGGTGGAGGTTGGCAGAGTCTCCGTAAAGGCAACTACTACGGAGGGGGCAGGTTTTGTTGGCAGAGAGGAGGGAGTTGCAGTCTATGCTACAGTGCTTTTGCAGGGGTAGTAAAAGTGGGGAGTTATTCGTATATTTGCATTTGTTAATCATTTAATTGGAATAGTTATGGGATTCGCTTTTTTTAAGGAACCGTCGCATAAGGTTTTTAATTATAAGCCAAGGTTTTATGATCCTGCAAAGGAGGAGATAGAGCGCAAGATAGATGAAGCGGAGCGCCAGAGCAGAGGAGAGTATGTGCCGGGCGCAGCCATAAGGGGTTCGTTCCAGAGAATGCGTATGGAGTCCAAGAGAAGCAGGGCTGTCTCTCCGGCAAAACGTATTCTTACGCTTATTACAATAGCTATTATTCTGTTGGCTCTCTTTTACTTCTCGGAGTATATGGGCCTCTTCTTCTAATCTATGTTAAAGGTACTTCCAGAACAGATTTCAAATCTTATTGCCGCCGGCGAGGTGGTTCAGCGTCCTGCCTCTGTAGTTAAAGAGCTTATGGAGAATGCCGTGGATGCGGGAGCCTTGCAGGTGCAGGTTATAATTAACGATTCCGGCAGAACTCTTATTCAGGTTTTGGACAACGGCTGCGGTATGAGCAGCCAGGAGGCCAGGCTCTCTATCTTAAGGCATGCCACATCCAAAATCTCCTCTGCGGAGGACCTGCAGCATATTATTACCTATGGCTTCAGGGGTGAGGCGCTTGCCTCAATAGCAGCCTGTGCGGAGGTTACAATGATTACCCGCAGAGAGGAGGATGAGACGGCAACAGAACTCTTTATCTCGGAGAGCTCTGTAAAATCAGAAACAGAGGTATCTGCGCCCAAGGGTACAAATATTGCTGTACGCAATCTCTTCTACAATGTGCCCGCGCGAAGAAAGTTTCTTAAATCCGATGCCACAGAGTTGCGTCAGATTGTAAATGAGTTTACAAAGGTGGCGCTTACAAGAAGAGAGGTGGAGTTTAAGCTTATCCATAACTCAAAGATTCTATTCCATCTGCCCCCTGTTGCAAACCTTAAGCAGCGCATAGTGCAGATAGATGGAATGGCTGCTGCCAAAGACCTTGTGGATATTGGAGTCAAGACTGGAGTGGTCTCCATTTGGGGATATGTTGGAAATCCGCTGCTTGCAAAAAAGAGCCAGCAGAACCAGTATATGTTTGTAAATGGGAGATACTTCAGGAGCGCATTCTTTAACAAGGCTGTGCAAAAGGCTTATGACAAGTTGCTTCCCGATGGGCTCTTCCCATCCTATTATCTCTTCTTTGAGATTGCACCGGAGGAGATGGATGTGAATATTCATCCGGCAAAGACAGAGGTAAAGTTTGAGAATGAGTCGGTTATATTCAAAATCTTGGATTGCGCAGTAAGGGAGGCAATAGGTGTGGGAGCCTTTATGCCCGGCATAGAGTTTGATAGGGAGGGGGTTCCGGAGTTTCCTGCTACTAATACGGAGATATTCCGGCATAGGGAGAATATAAGGCCGCCTCAGGTGAATTTTGACCCTCTCTTCAACCCGTTTGACGAGGGGTGCAATGCCTTTGAGAGGCGCGCGGGAGGCGGCGATGATGCGTTGCAGCAGAGCGCCTTTGAGCAGAGCGGATTTGAGCAGGGCGGCTTTGAGCAGAGTGGCCGTGAGCAGGGCACTTTGTGGGAGGGGGATACCCAATATGGCACAGAGGAGGAGGGCGCACTCTCCGGACAGGAGCAGGAGGGCCGGCAGATGCCTTATCTGGTGGTTGGCGGCAGGTATATTGTTACAACCCTGAAGAGCGGACTTGTTGCCGTAAATATTGCCAAGGCGCGCGAGCGGATTCTCTTTGAGGAGTATATGAAGAGTCTTAGAAGTGATAATGCCGCAATACAGGAATCTCTCTTTCCGCAGACGGCGGAGCTCTCTGCAAATGATTATGCTCTGCTTATGGAGAACGAGGAGCTGATAAAGCGTATTGGCTTTGATTTGCGTCCCTTTGGAGAGAATTGCGTGGTGGTATATGGAATACCCGCCATCTTTGCGCAGCAGAGGATAGATGTGCCTGCTATGCTGGATGAACTGGCGGTAGAGCTGAAGGAGCTTGCAGAGCTGCAGGAGATGCCCCAGGAGCAGATGCTTGCGGGCTTTAAGGAGCGTGTGGCTGGCAGACTGGTGGGGCATATTGCAGACGAGCCCCGAACAAATCTTAATCCGGCAGATGCTAGGATGATTGTGGAGTCTCTCTTTGCCTGTGAGAATCCTTATGTTACCCCATCGGGAAGAAAATGTGTAGAGATGATTACATTAGAGGAATTGGATAAAAGGTTGAATCTTTAGATTATGTTTAGAATTACGCCAATAGTAAAGCATTTTATAATTATAAATGTGATAATGTTTGCGCTGACATTGCTGGCAGAGAATTTTATGCTGGAAAAGTTTGCGCTATTCTATTTTAATTCTCCGTTTTTTAAGCCTTATCAGCTTATCTCCTATATCTTTATGCACGGAGGGTTTATGCATATTCTATTTAATATGTACTCCCTCTATATCTTTGGCAGTGTGCTGGAGAGCGTATGGGGCGGCAAGAAGTTTTTTATCTACTATATGGTAACCGGTATTGGAGCGGCGCTCTTCCATCTCTTTATTACATATCTGAGAATAGAGAGCGGTGTGCTGGACCCTTATTTGGCCTCGATTATACCTATGGTGGGCGCTTCAGGAGCAATCTACGGATTGCTGCTTGCCTACGGAGTGCTCTTCCCCAATAATGTCTTGACTCTCTTCTTCCCGCCTGTCTCGCTTAAGGCAAAGTATATGGTATTTGTCTTTGGCGGACTGGAGTTCCTTCTGGGGCTTGGCGGCTCAGGCGATGGTGTGGCACACTTTGCGCACCTTGGCGGAATGCTCTTTGGTTTTGTAATTCTTATGATTTGGAAGAGGGGAAACAAATTGTATTAAATAGATGACAAAGAAGAAGAGACGCACACATTGGTTCTTTGGCCTGCTCTTCCGCATATTGTTGATAGTTGCGGCAGCTGCAATGGTGCTCTCGTATGTTGCGCTCTTTGTAAACCCCTCCAAATGCGCCCTCCCGCTCCTCTTCGGGCTCTTCTTTATACCTATCCTCTTCCTTAATGTGCTGCTGATGGTGGTAGCACTTGCAAACCGCAGCAAATCTGTGTGGATTCCAATAATTGTGGCGTTGCCCTCCCTGCTCTATGCGGAACTCTTCTACAAGTTTAGCGCAGGAGATACTCCCGATAAGGAGGGAATAGTAATGAGAGTGGAGAGCTTTAATGTGGGAATGTTCTCATCCTCATCTCTTTATAAAACAAGAGATGCTTGCAGGAAGGCTCTGGTGGAGTCTCTGCAGCGCACTTCTCCCGATGTGGTCTCTCTGCAGGAGTTCTTTGTGGAGAACTATCAGATGGCAGATACCCTGCTGGGCAGGCTCTATCCCTACAGGCACTATCACCTCTTTAAAGTGCACAATGGAAAGCTCTTTGGCAACATAATCTTAAGCAAGCTGCCGATTATGGAGAGCGGAACCATACGTTTCCGCAGAAGCACAAACCTCTCTGTTTGGGCAGATATAGACCATTATGGAAGAAGAATCAGAGTATATAACAATCATCTGGAGTCCTACAACATCTCTTTTACCTCTCTTGTAAAGAGGTTTGCGGAGGAGGAGTCGGCAGAGCAGATTGGTATGCAGCTGGAAGAGGTGGGGCAGAAGATGATAGGAACAGTAATAAGGCGTTCAGACCAGGCCAACGCCATTCTTGAGAATATTAACGGGTGCAGTTTCCCTGCAATAATATGCGGCGATTTTAACGACACCCCTATGTCATACGTATATCACACTCTTGCAAAGGGTCGCAAAGACTCCTTTAAGGATTGCGGCAAGGGCTTCGGGAGCACATTCGCTCCATTGTGGCCACTGCTTAGGATAGATTATATCATCTATCCGGAGGAGTATTGCGGTATGAGCCATAAGGTTCTTAAGGAGAATATCTCCGACCACTATCCCGTTGTAGCGGAAATAATTATTTGATATGAGCATTATTGGAATTGATGCCAAGAGGGCATTTATGAACTTCTCCGGACTGGGAAACTACAGCAGGGCATTTATCTCTGCAATGAGCAGTTACTATCCACAAAGGAGATATATTCTCTACACCCCCAAAAACAGGCTGCGCCCTGGAATGGAGGATTTCCTCAACTCTCCCCAGATTGAGGTAAGGATGCCGCACGGTCTTAACGCGCTGCTCTCCAGTATGCTTTGGAGAAGCCATACCATAAGCCGCAATATAGCTGCAGATGGAGTGGAGCTCTATCACGGCCTAAGCGGGGAGTTGCCCCTTAGTCCCATCTCCGCCAAGCGGGTGGTTACTATGCACGATGCCATCTTTATGCGTTTTCCCCAGCTCTACAAGCCTATAGACCGCAGGGTATATGCCAAGAAGTTTACCGCAGCCTGCAAAAGCGCAGATAAGATTGTGGCAATTAGCCGGGCAACTGCAGATGATATAATCCATTACTTTGGTGCGGATCCAGCCAAGATAGAGGTAATATATCAGGGCTGCGACAGAATCTTCTATAATATTCCTTCGCAGAGCGATGTTGAATTGGTAAGGGCCAAATACAGCCTTCCTCCAAAATATATATTGAGCGTGGGCACAATAGAGGAGAGAAAGAATCTTGTAACAACAGTAAGGGCTCTGAAGGAGCTTCCAAGCGAGATTTCGCTTGTTGCAGTGGGCAGGCCTACACCATATATGGAGAGGGTTAAGGCGGCAATCTCCGAGTTGGGACTGGAGAGCAGGGTGAAATTTATCCACGGCGCCTCCTTTGCAGATTTCCCTGCCATTTACAAGGGGGCGGAGGCACTGGTCTATATCTCCATCTACGAGGGCTTTGGGCTGCCTGTGCTGGAGGGCATAACCGTGGGGGTTCCGGTAGTAACCTCCAATCTCTCGGCTATGCCGGAGGCCGGTGGAGATGCGGTCTGCCTTGTAGACCCTTCAAACAGCTCTCTTACCGCCAAGGCCCTGAAGGAGATTTGCTACACACCGGGCTTTGCAGAGGAGATGGTGCGCAGAGGTTATGCATACTCAAAGAATTTTGTGGATACAAAGATGGCCGCCTCTGTAAATGAGATTTATGATTCACTTTTAAAATAGTTGCAAATGCAAAAGAGAGAGAGAGAAGTGCATCCGCTTCTTGCCAAAGAAGTAGAGAGTGCTGCCGCCATTGTGGCAAATGGGGGAGTTATCCTTTACCCTACAGATACCGTCTGGGGCATAGGCTGCGATGCCACCAATGCTGCCGCTGTGGCAAAGGTATTTGAGATTAAGCAGCGTGCGGAGTCAAAGAGCCTCATACTGCTTGCTGCAGATATGGATATGGTCTGCAGATATGTCCGGCAGATTCCGGAGATAGCCATAGACCTGGTAGAGGTAAATGACAAGCCTATGACAATAATCTACCCCGGCGCAATGGGGCTTGCAGAGGGCGTAGTGGCAGAAGATGGCTCTGTGGGCATCCGTATTCCCGATAATGATTTCTGCAGAATGCTCATAAGACGCATCAGAAGGCCACTGGTCTCCACCTCTGCCAATATATCGGGAGAGGCAACTCCAAAGAGGTTTGAGGAGATCTCCTCTGCGGTGAAGGAGAGTGTGGACCACATTGTGGACCCGCGTCTGGACAAATCTACCCACAAAGCTTCGCAGATTATCAAGGTGGGGCTGAAGGGGGAGATTGAGATTCTCCGCAAGTAGTAAAATTGATTAACTTTGTGCGTTATGAAACAGCTGAGTACAAATCGTTATGTGGCACTGGATGTCCTTAGAGGAATGACAGTTGCGGGAATGATTCTGGTTAATAATCCGGGCTCTTGGGGGCATATCTTTCCCCCTTTGGCTCATAAGCCCTGGGTGGGATGCACTCCAACAGATATGGTCTTTCCATTCTTTCTCTTTGTTGTGGGCGCGGCAATGGCCTTCTCTTTTGCAAAGTATGCAGAGAGTCTCTCAAAGGCAAGCCTTAAGAAACTGCTGGTAAGGGGAGCGCTGATTTTTCTTGTAGGTCTGGCGCTTAACGCATTTCCCTTCTATCCTACCACTCCGCGTCCGGAGGGTGTTACGGTGTGGCAGCACTTTCTCTCCAGGTATGAGAACTTGAGAATTTTTGGTGTGCTGCAGAGAATTGCAATGTGCTATCTGCTGGGTGGTTTTATTGCTTTGTGGCTTAAGAAGAGCAGAAAGATTGTTGCTGCTATGGCAATTCTTATGCTGCTGCATTGGCTGATACTCTACCTTATTGGAGACCACACAGCTCCAGAGTTCATGGGTGCCGCCGGAGCATTCAGTGTAGATGGTCAGGGTGCAGGTGCAATTGACATTGCTTTGCTGGGCGAGCAGCATCTCTATCACGGCTACAGCAATTCTCTTGGAGAGAGGATAGCCTTTGACCCGGAGGGCTTGTTAGGAGCTCTATCGGGAGCCTGTACATTGCTTATGGGTTTCCTCTTGGGCAATGTTATCAGAAATGCCGCTTCCAAGATAGATGTGGTTGCAAAGCTCTATACTATAGGCCTGCTCTCTCTTGCGGGAGGAATTGTTTGGGGAATATGGTATCCTATCAGCAAGCCGCTTTGGACAGGCTCTTATGTGCTTTATGCAGGCGGTTGGAGTACAATAATGCTGGCCTTCTTTATCTATTTTATAGATGTAAAGGGTAAGGAGAGGCTCTTTACCCCATTTAAGGCGTTAGGTATGAATCCGCTCTTTGCCTTTGTTATGGCGGGGCTCTTTACAAAGACCTTCAGCCAGATTATAAAGTGGCATACCGTAGTTGTAAATGATGCCGGAGAGGCGGTAGATAAGGTGGTTAATCTTAGCGGATGGTTCTATAATACGGTCTGTGTGGGAATTGTGGGTGAGAATAATGAGCTCTCTTCTCTCATCTATGCGCTGGTCTATGTCTGCATCTTTACTGCTATGGCTATGGTGCTCTACAAAAAGAAGATAGTCATTAAACTTTAGCTATGTACATTGGTCTAATATCCGATACGCATTGTTGGTTTGACGATAAGCTGCGCGCCTTTCTGGATCCTGTGGATGAGATTTGGCACGCGGGCGACTTTGGCAGTATAGAGACTCTGGATAATATTAAGGAGTTTAAGCCGCTCAGAGGTGTCTATGGCAATTGCGACGATTATATAGTAAGGCTGGCTGTTCCGGAGTTCCAGCTCTTTGAGATGGAGGGTATGAGGGTTGCCATTACGCATATAGGAGGCTATCCGGGGCACTATTATTACAATGCGGCGCGCTTTCTGGAGCGCCATAAGCCAAGCCTCTTTGTATGCGGTCATTCGCATATTCTTAGGGTTATGAACGATTTTAAGAGGAATATGATGGTTCTTAATCCGGGCGCTGCAGGTATTCAGGGTTTCCACAAGGTTAGAACTGCCTTAAGGTTCAAGATAGAGAATGGCGGGCTGAAGGAGATGGAGGTTGGCCAATGGGAGAGAAAGTTATAGTGTATAAATAATAGGATAATTATATGAAGAGTCTTTTTGTAAATAGATTTTTGGCGGCGGCATTGCTGCTTCTCTTTGCGGCAGCGCCTGTAATGGCTCAATCGGGAGTAACTAAGGCAAACTATGCTTTGGCAGAGCGTTTCTCTTCAAAGAAGATTGGTAAATTGCTCTTTTCTACTGATATAAAGCCTAATTGGTTTAAGAATTCGGATAAGTTCTGGTATAGTTTCAAGACCACCAAGGGTGCGGAGTACTATATTGTGGACCCTCAGCTTGGCACAAAGAAGAAGTTGTGGGATATGGCTGTGATTGCTGCTAAGGTCTCCGAGATTGTGCTGGACCCGTTTGATGCGCAGCATCTTCCAATTAAGAATATGGAGCTGAAGGATGACAGTTATTTTACCTTTGAGATAACCTCTACTCTCCCGGAAGATAAGAAGGAGGAGAAGACCAAAAAGGGCGAGGGCGCCAAGAAGGAGGATGCCTCCAAAAAGGGCGGAAAGAAGGTCTTTAAGTTCAAATATGAGATAGCATCCGGCAAGCTTACAGATATTACCGGCCAGGAGGAGAAGAAGGTTACAAAGTACTGGGCAGCCATCTCTCCGGATGGCAAGTATGCTGTTTACAGAAAGAACTATAACCTCTTCTGTATGGATTCCACAAACTATTGGAAGGCAATGGAGGATGAGAAGGACAGTACCATTGTTGAGCATAGGCTCACTTGGGACGGTACTGCCGATTTTGCTTATGGAAGGGGCTTTTGGGACAGGTCTGAGCAGACCGATTCTACCAAGAGAGAGCCGGCTGAAGGATTGGTTTGGTCTCCCGATTCCAAACATTTTGCAGTTACAAGGATAGATAAGAGAGATATTAAGGAGTTGTGGGTGATTAACTCTACAGCCAACCCAAGACCAAAATTGGAGACCTACAAATATCTTATGCCTGGCGAGCCGGGCGCAACTACCCATCTCTATCTCTTTAATATAGAGGAGCGCAAGGGTAAGACCATAAATGTTGCCGCCTTCAAGGACCAGAGCATCTCCATAGAGCGAGAGCCGCGTAACAACAAGGTGCGTTATGAGAGGGAGAAGAATAAGCCCGTATGGTTAGGAGATGATAAGATGTTTATTATTGAGAGGCAGAGCAGAGACCTTAAGAGGGTGGATGTCTGCACTGTAAATATTGATGAGGATAGTTGCAGGGTTCTCTTTAAGGAGAGGCTGAATACTTATGTGGAGACAAGAGAGCTGCGCAGGGTTAATGGAGGCAAGGAGTATATCTGGTGGTCTGAGCGTGACGGCTGGGCTCATCTCTATCTCTATGGAGCGGATGGAAAAGTTAAGAACAGAATAACCCAGGGCGATTTCCACGTGGATAGAGTTGTGGGCGTGGATGAGGCTAGAAGGGTTGTCTATTTTACCGCCAACGGAAGGGAGAAGGATGAGAATCCGTACTATAGCCACCTCTACTCTGCAAACTTTGACGGCTCCGGTATTAAATTGCTGAATAAGGGCAACTATGATACAAAGGTTATTATGCCGGATGATGCCAAATATTTCATAAGCACCTATTCCCGTGCAGATGTGGCGCCAAAGATGGCCCTCTATGAGAATACGGGACGTAAGATAATGGAACTTGAGGAGACAGACCTGAGCGCCCTTCTGGCATACGGCTACAAGTACCCGGAGCTCTTTACTGTAAAGGCGGCAGATGGTATTACAGACCTTTATGGTGTTCTTTACAAGCCATTTGATTTTGATTCCACCAAAGTTTATCCAATTATTGAGTATGTCTATCCGGGACCTCAGACAGAGGCTGTTAACAGTTCCTGGAGTGCAAGTATGACAAGGGTGGACAGACTTGCCCAGCTGGGCTTTATTGTGGTTACCGTTGGAAACAGAGGCGGACATCCAAACCGCTCCAAGTGGTATCACAACTTTGGTTATGGCAATCTTAGGGATTACGGTCTGGAGGATAAAAAGTTTGCAGTGCAGCAGCTTGCAGCACGCTATCCATATATGGATATAAATAGAGTTGGCATACACGGCCATTCGGGAGGAGGATTTATGTCTACAGCGGCGCTGCTCTACTATCCTCACTTCTTTAAGGCTGCAGTCTCCTGCTCCGGCAACCACGACAACAACATTTATAACAATTGGTGGAGCGAGCAGCATCACGGTCTGCTGGAGAGTGTGAATGCAAAGGGTGATACAACCTTTAAGATTAGCATACCTACCAACCAGTCTCTTGCCAAACAGCTGGAGGGGCATCTTCTGCTTGTTACAGGAGACCTTGACAACAATGTGCACCCGGCCAATACCATAAGGGTTGTGGATGCCCTCATTAAGGCCAACAAGAGGTTTGATATGCTTATTATTCCTGGAGAGCGCCACGGCTATCAGAGCACCAATGAGTATTTCTTCTGGAAGATGGCAGACCACTTCTGCCGCTATCTCATTGGAGACTGGGAGACCAGCACAAATATTACGCAAATGTTTAATGATTAAAACGGATAGATTATGATTAGAATTACAAGACTGGCGGCAGTTGTTGCTTTGCTCTCTATTTATGGCATTGCCTCTGCCCAAGACAACAACAGAATTGAGTCGTTTCCTGGAGAGGAGCAGATTGTTTATGCAACTGATATTATTACAGGAGCTCAATCTGTAAATGAGTATCTTCCTCTGCTTAAGGGTAAGAGAGTTGCGCTTCTCTCCAATCATACAGGTATGGTTACAGAGAAGAGACACGTGGTTGATACTCTTGTCTCAAGCGGTGTGAATGTAGTCTGCATAATGTCTCCGGAGCATGGTTTCCGCGGCTCTGCGGATGCAGGCGAGCATGTCTCCAGTTCTGTAGATGAGAAGACGGGGATAGAGATTGTCTCTCTCTACGGCGTTAAACATAAGAATGAGGATCTTACAAAGAGATTTGATGTAATGGTATTTGACCTGCAGGATGTGGGTGTGCGCTTCTATACCTATTATATCACTATGACAAAGATGATGGAGGCTTGCGCAGAGGCGGGGAAGGAGTTTATTGTGCTGGACAGGCCAAATCCTATTGGCTACCTTACAGACGGACCTATTCTGGATATGAAGTACAAATCCGGTGTAGGTTATCTCCCTATTCCAACAGCGCACGGTATGACTCTGGGAGAACTGGCTCTTATGATAAATGGAGAGAAATGGCTTAAGGATGGCATACAGTGCAAGCTTACTGTTATAAAATGCAAAAACTATAATCATAAGAAACTCTACAGACTCCCGCTTAAACCCTCTCCAAACCTGCCGGATATGAGGTCTGTATATCTCTATCCCTCTACCTGCTACTTTGAGCAGACACCCCTCTCTCTTGGTCGCGGTACAGATAAGCCCTTCCAGGTTTACGGTCACCCGAATATAAAGGATAAGGAGTTTACCTTTACGCCTGTTCCAAACTATGGCGCTAAAGATCCGCGTTACAAGAATCAGGTCTGCTATGGTGTGGATTTGAGAAGGGAACCATCTGTTGCTAAGATTATGGAGGATGGCATTAACTTCAGCTATATTATTGATGCCTACAAGAGTATGAATCTGGATAGGAACTACTTCTTTGGCAGCGGTTTTGAGCTGGAGACAGGCCAGTTGTGGATTAGAAATATGATTAAGGAGGGCAAGAGCGCTGCAGAGATTAAGGCGGCCTGGGCAAAAGATGTTGAGGCTTTCAAAAAGCAGAGAGAGCCATATATGCTCTACGAATAGAGTTAATCTATAGGAGATTGAGGTAGGCGGCCGCGGTTGAGAGAACTGCGGCTGTCTCTGTTCTTAATCGGGACCCTCCAAGGTGAATAGGGGTAAAGCCGCAGGCAAGTGCAAGGTTTATCTCCTCTGCTGTAAAGTCCCCCTCGGGACCAATAAGTATGCTAATCTTTGGAAGAGCGCCCTCCGGCAGATTTGCCTTGTACTTTGCAATTGCCTCATTTATTGAGAGTTTGGTGGCCTCTCCGCAATAAGCTACAAGCTTTAGGCTCTCTCTCTCTTCTACACACCTCTTTAGAAGCGCCTCTATTGCAACAGGGGAGGTGAGTTCCGGGAATTTGCCCTTTAGCGATTGCTTGGCGGCAGAGACTATTATCTTCTCCAGCCGCTCTTGGTTTATGCTTCTGCGCTCTGAGCAGGAGGTTATTATTGGCACCACCTTGTCTAGCCCAATCTCTGTGCTCTTCTCCAAAAACCACTCAAAGCGCTCCATATTCTTGGTTGGAGCCACTGCCATAGTAAGCTGGTAGTTGTGCGCGCCAAAATTGGGGGTTGTGGAGATTATCCGGCACGCTACGCTCTCCTTGTTTCTCTCCCTCTTGCTGCTTTTGCCCTCTTCCGGCAGAGTGTGAGGTAGGATTCTGCAGAGGTACATATTTCCTTTGCCGTCCGTTACATTTATCATATCTCCGGCAATGTGGCGCATTACCCGCAGGCAATGTTGCGCCTCCTGTCCGCCAAGCAGACAGGTCTCATCATTTATCTCTGTAGTGTAGTAGAGTTGCAACGCCGGACTAATTATGTAGTGCGTAGAGTATTGTTAGAGTAGGAGGGTTGTTGCTTGCAGGACCATTTATCTTGCCAACATAATAATACTCGTTATCCAGCACGTATGTAACATTTCCCCAGTAATCACTTTGTGTTGTTACAGGGTTGAACCAGATGTTGTACTCATCTCCTTTGCTCTCAAGTTCTGCCAAATCCTTATGGATAACCTTATGGATGAAGGAGGAGACATCGCCGGTATATTGGGCAAGAGAGCGGTTCATTGCGCCGTAAGTGTTGCCCGAGGTGTTTACATCTTTGAGCGGCGCATAGTAAACCTTGTTGTCTGTGGTGTCAAGAAACCTGTTTGCAGGGAAGAGCGAGGATGGGTAGGTAAGGTCTTCTCCTGCAAGAAGAGCCTCTCTCTTGAAGGGAAGGTTTATGGTTGCCTTTGCTATTACCAGCTTCTCTCTATCCAAACCGCTGCTTACAATCCAATTGTCCAGAGTCTGGCGCAGGTCTTTCATTGTGATGTATGGCTTGACTCCGCCTATTCCCTCAAAAATAATCTCCTCTCTTGGGCTCTCTCCCTCCGCAGACTTGAGCCCCTGGCTGGAATATGTGGAGATGTTGAGAGCATTGAGGTATCCAATATTGTAGGTTATGATTGTATCCTTTTTATTCAGGTTCTCACCCCAGGTAGGCTGGAAGTTTATCCAGACATAGAGGGTTGCGTTGGTAAAATCAAAGAGGTTTACACGGCCTCCTACAGGGTCGTATGCGTTGGGTTTAACCCTGAAGTAGAGACCTCTGTGGCTTCTTGCAAAATACTCCAGAGTATCCAGCTCCCTTTGTGTTGCAACTATGAGCTCCTGCGCGTAATCGTTGCTTATGTAGGTGTTTAGACTGTCGTTCCCAAAAATCTCCACAGATTGCGTATTGATTGGCACCGGGTCGTAAAAGAGTTGGTCGCTATAGGAGTTGCTGTAAATCATATCTGTATCCAGAGGCTCCTTAAGACGGAAAACCTCCACCTCCTGCATAATCTTCTTCTCCTGAGGGTCAATTATGTGCGAACTTAAAAGCGCAATGCTTAGATAGGCCTTTGTTACAACCGCATCTTTTCCAAAATTTACTCCCGCAAGAGAGGGATAGACATCTGCGGCAAATGAGAAGTCTGCCGTGCCCAACTCTTCGGTCTTTATTCTTCCTAAAATGAAACTGTTTGATGAACGTGCCTGCAGGCTGTCCATTGTCATCTGTCTGATTGGCAATGGAAGGGTGACTGTGCCCATCTGCAATTTCTGGTCTGTTGGTATATAGTCCTCTCCAAGTCTCTTGTCTACTGTAATACAGGATGGAAGTGCCATTATGGCTGCACAAGCCAATATAAAAAAGTCTCTGCTAAAGCGCATTGTTCATAATTTTATTATAGAACTCGTTGTATTTCTCAATGTACTCCTTGCTCTCCTTTGTGACCTCTATGTAAGGAAGTGTAGGAATCTTTACGCCGGCAAGGTATTTCTCAAGCTCCGGATTGAAGCTTGGACTGCCAAGTATGATTCCGTCCGAGTACTGAACGGCAAGTTTTGCAAGATTTATGCCATTGGGAGTATTGAGCAGATCTAGATCCCTGGATCTTATGCCGGGAAGAATCACCTTGCTCTTCATCTTTGGAGAGAACTCCTCTGTGGCAAACTCGTCATAGAGAGAGAGAACCACTTTGCTCTCTGCAAAGATAGGGTCCTCTTTATATGCCTTTTTAAGATATATGGGCAGGAGGTTGGAGATCCAGCCCTGGCAATGAATCAGGTCCGGTTTCCATCTGAGTTTTTTTACAGTCTCAAGTATGCCTCTTGCAAAGAATATGGCGCGCTCGTCATTGTCTTTGAAGAATTCTCCGCTCTCCGGGTCTGTAAAGACAGCTTTTCTGTGGAAATAGTCGTCATTGTCTATGAAATAGACCTGCATTCTTGCCGAAGATATGGAGGCGACCTTTATTATGAGAGGTCTGTCCACATCACTTACCACTATGTTTAGTCCGGAGAGCCTGATGACTTCGTGTAACTGGTTCCTGCGCTCGTTGATATTGCCATATCTTGGTATGAACGAACGAATCTCTCTTCCAGCCTCTTGAATGACCTGTGGCAGATATCTGCCAATGATAGCCTGGGTACTCTCCGCTGTGTAGGGGATTATCTCCGAATTAACAAACAGTACTCTCTTGTTCTCTTCCATAACTAGTATTTCTCGTTACAAAGATAATAAAAAAATTTTAAGTAATAAATTCTCCAATTTTTATATATCTTTGGAGTTTTGCAGATGGAATGAGTAAAAAAGAGCAGAATATTATCTCAAGAAGGTTGATGCACTCCTATCTCTCGTCTATTGTGAGCATAGGTCTGGTGCTCTTTCTTGCAGGTCTCTTTGCCCTTATAGCGGCCAATGCGGCATCTGTATCAAGATATTTCAAGGAGAATTTCAAGATTACGGCGGTAATGCGTGATGACCTTGCGGATGAGCAGGCGCAGGAGTTTGCCAAGAGGCTAAAGAGTCTCTCAAGCGTGCGTACAGCAGATTATGTCTCCAAGGAGGAGGGAACGGAACAGATGAAGGAGCTGCTTGGAGAGGATTTTCTCAAGGTCTTTGAGTCCAATCCTGTGCCGGTATCCATAGATATAACCCTTAATGCAGATTACTTCTCTACAGACAGCCTTCCAGCTTTCAGAGATTCTCTCCTTGCTACGGGCAAGGTGCAAGATGTGGTTTATGAGAATTCTGTAATAGACCTGCTTAACAGCAATCTGGAGAAGATAGGAATGGTCTTTGTGCTCTTTATAGGGCTCCTTCTCTTCATATCTTTCATCTTGATAAACAATACCGTGCGTCTTAATCTCTACTCTAAGAGATTCTCAATCTATACAATGCGTCTTGTTGGCGCAACCAGGGCATTCATCAGAGCCCCGTTCCTAATAAAGGCGCTCTTTCAGGGCTTTATTGCAGGATTGTTGGCCTCTATCCTCATTTTAGGGCTGCTCTATTTTGTAAAGGATGAGTTTCAGCAGATTATGATGATTATGGATATGAGGCTCCTGATACTTCTTCTTGGAGGAGTTGTGCTTTTGGGAATAGTAATCTGCCTCTTTTGCACATTTTTTGTTGTAAATAGAATATTGTCGTTGAACATTAAAGAACTATACATTTAATTATGGCGGAATCGAATAGAGTTGAGAGACCGGATGGTGGCTTTGCCATCTCCAAGAGAAATTTTACTCTGGTGCTTGCAGGTTTTCTTGTTATGGTGCTGGGTTATATTCTTATGACCGGCGGTAGGGCGGAGAATCCGCAGGAATTTAACCCGGAGATATTCAGTATCCGCAGGGTGGTGGTTGCTCCTGTGGTGGTGATAGCGGGAATTGTGCTGGAGATTGTGGCAATAATGAAGGTCTTCAAGAGGAGATAATCGGGAAAAATTTTAATCTTATGTCTGAACTGGAAGCAATAATAATTGGTTTTGTGCAGGGGCTTACAGAGTACCTGCCGGTTAGCAGCAGCGGTCATCTTGCAATTGGAAGAGCCCTGCTTGGAGTGGATGCGGAGGCTTCCGGAGGTCTCACCTTTGATATTGTGGTGCATATTGCAACCGTGCTCTCTACCCTTGTGGTGCTTTGGAAGGAGGTTGCCTGGATTGCAAAGGGTTTTTTCAAAATGCCCTCTTCCCGATTGAGCCAGGAGCACAGATATGTGCTAAATATTATTGTCTCAATGATTCCTGCGGCCGTTGTGGGCTTTCTCTTCAAAGATGAGATAGAGGCGCTGGTTACAGATAATCTGCTGCTGGTGGGGTGCTGCCTGCTGGTTACGGCAACCCTGCTTCTCTTTGCTGCGCTCTACAAACCTGCCCGAGAGAGGCAAATCTCTCCTTGGAGGGCATTTGTGATTGGAATTGCGCAGGCTTGCGCTATGCTGCCAGGGCTCTCTAGGTCCGGCTCTACAATAGGAACCGGTCTGCTGCTTGGGTGTGACAAGTCCAAATTGGCGCAATTCTCATTCCTTATGGTTATTCCGGTAATCCTGGGAGAGGCAATATTGGATTGTAATGAGTTGTTGGAGAGCGGTCTGAATGACATTGGAGCAATGCCTCTGCTCTTGGGCTTTCTTGCAGCCTTCATATCGGGATGCCTGGCTTGCAAATTTATGCTGGCAGTTGTAAGGCGCTGTGAATTGCACTATTTTGCCCTCTATTGTGCCATTGTTGGAGTTGCTTGCATTATTTTTAATATCCTGTAAAAGATGGAGGGGGGAGGCTACTATTTTGTTGCAGATGTGCACCTTGGGCTGGATTATGCAGACCCTGCCGGGCGTGAGCGCGCATTTGTGGATTTTCTGAACTCTCTTCCCTCAGATACCAAGGCTCTCTATCTGCTTGGGGATATATTTGATTTCTGGTACGAGTATAAGAATGTAATTCCGCGCGGCTATACCAGAACATTGGGCGCTCTTGCCTCTCTGGCGGACAGGGGTGTGGAGCTCTTTTTCTTTAACGGCAATCACGATATCTGGACCTACTCCTTTCTGCAGCAGGAGGTGGGGGTTAAGATTCTTCAGCAGCCCTACTCCGTTACGCTGGATGGAGTGCGAATCTGTATGGGGCACGGAGATGGCCTGGGAAGGGGAGACCGTATGTATAAATTGATGAACAGGGTCTTCAAGTGCTCCTTTTTGCAATGGCTCTTCAGCGGCATTCATCCAAGGTGGGCGTTTCTCTTTGGCAACTGGTGGAGCAGGCACAATAGGCTGGTAAAGAATCGGCCCTACGAATTCCGTGGCAAGGATGCTCTAATTACAAGATTTGCAGAGGAGTATCAGCAGGCGCTTCCGCAGGGCGAGCGGATGGACCACTTTATCTTCGGGCATTTCCACGCAGAGGTAGAGTATAATCTGCAATCGGGAGGAGTACTGCATATTTTGGGCGACTGGATAAAGAGCAGAAATTATCTGCAGTTGCGCAATGGCGTGCTCACATCTCATCACTGGTAGAAGAGGGAGTAGTAGAGAGCGTCAAAGGCCCCCTCTTGCCAAAGCATTACAAGGTACTCTGTCTCCCTATCCTCTCCAAAGCGGTCGTATTGTTTCTTTAGGTCCGATTCAAAGAGTTTTGCAATAAATTGCCAGAAGCCGGCGGCTGCGCCTCCCTTGTAGTTTTTTATAAGGTAGTAGGAGCTTAGCCCCACCTCTCTATCTATAAGTTTTAGCAGCAACCTCCCTTGCGAGAAGGTGAGCCTTCGCAGGGGTGTCTCAAACTCCTTGAAGAGCCGCTTTTCGTAAGACTTTATATATTTTGCCCTTTCCCTTTTGTTGAAATTGGAGTTTGCCAAAGTGCTGTCTGCATCTGCAATAATCTCTTTGCATTTGAGCGCATAGGGATAGACTTTGCGGAAGTTGTAGACCAGCCTGCGGTATTGTCGCCACTCTTTGCTTCCCCTCTTGTAGTTGGGTCTGTAAGGTACTACCAGGGTGTTGAGCTGGTCCCAGTAGGTGGTGTCGCTCCCCTCTACGGTATAGCGCATAAGAACCCTGGAAGAGTCTGGCTTGGAACTCTCCCCCGCAGGCGGCAATGCGCTGGCCTCCGTTGTGAAAACAAGTGCTGAAAGCGCTATGCAGAGTCTTTTTCTCATATTGTACGGAACAAAATAATTTCAAATTTACAAGATATTTTCATAACTTTGATGGATTAGTCAATTAATAAAAACAGATAAGAATGTTTGATCTTTCCACCTTTACTCCTTGGTCGCTCTTTACGGACTTTGGAATAATTTCTATCCTCATTCTCATAGCAAAATTTTTAAGAGTAAAAATTAAACTCATACAGAAACTCTTTATCCCGCCAAGTCTTATTGCAGGTCTTCTTGGGCTTGGATTGGGCCCTAACGGGGCGGGTTGGCTTCCGCTCTCCGGCAATCTTGGCACATACTCGGCAGTCTTTATTGCCCTGGTCTTTGCGGCATTGCCCTTCTCCTCGCCAAGTATGCCATTCAAGCAGGTGGTAAAAAAACTTGGACCAATATGGTCTTTTGCCCAGATGGGTATGCTGCTGCAGTGGGGTATTATGGGCCTCTTCGGCTTCTTTGTACTAAAACTCATATGGCCGGGGCTGAACGACGCCTTCAGCATAATGCTCCCTACCGGTTTCTATGGCGGACACGGCACTGCTGCAGCCATTGGAACGGCCTTTGAGGGATTGGGCTGGGACGAGGCCAAGAGCCTTGGAATGACAACGGCAACCGTAGGAATAATCGCTGCCATAATTGGCGGCCTGCTTATCCTTAAGGTGGCTGCAAGAAAAAAATACACCTCCTTCATAACAGATTTTGATAATCTTCCCGATGAGTTGAGGGACGGCCTGGTGCCCAACGAGAAACGTGAACCTATAGGAATGGCAACCACCAACTCCATCTCCATAGATTCGCTCACATTCCACCTTGCGCTGGTCTTTGCAGCTGCCCTGGGCGGCTATATGCTCAGCAAGGGAGTAAAGATGGCCTACCCAAGGCTGGACCTCCCAATCTTCAGCTGCGCCTTTGTGGTGGGTCTTCTGATAAAGAAATTTATGGACCTGGTTAAGGCCTCCGATTACGTCTGCATAAAGACTACCAGCCGCCTCAGCAGCCTCTTTACAGACCTTCTGGTTGCCTGCGGAGTGGCCTCCATACAGCTTGGAGTGGTTGTAAAATATGCCCTGCCGCTCATAGTAATAATAGTTGCAGGAATAGTGCTTACATTCTTCATAACATTCTACATAGGCAAAAAGTTGCTGCCATCCTACTGGTTTGAGCGCTCGCTCTTTGCATGGGGCTGGTGGAGCGGCACAATGGCAATGGGCATAGCGCTGCTAAGAATTGTAGACCCGCAGTTCAAGAGCAGAACAATGGAGGATTATGCAATCTCCTACCTCCCTATAGCTCCGGTAGAGATATTGCTGATAACCTTTGTCCCGATACTCTTTGCTTCCGGCAATGGACTATGGCTCTCCATAGGTTGTGTGGTTATAGGCGCGGCTGTACTTGCCGCAGGATTTGCAATGAAAGGTAAAAACAGATAGATATAGTTATGAAAAAGAGATATTTTATCGTCTCCTGTATGACGCTGCTCCCAGCTTTGACACTCACTCTTGGTCTCTCTTTTGGGGCAAATGCCCAGAGTAATGAAGATTCGCTGCTCTACGCAAAGGCAGCGGAGATACATAAAGAGGTAATCTCAATAGACTCGCACGTGGATTCGGAGTACAGGCTCACCCATCCCGAAGTGAAGCGTAAGAGCCTGAGCATAGGCCAAGTTACAATAGATAAGATGTATAAGGGAAATCTGGATGCCGTCTTCTTTGCGGTATATCTGGCTCAGAAGGGCAACAGCCCCAGAGAACTGGACTCTGTTTACCGCTTTTGCAGAGGGGAGATACTGGATTTCCGTTCATACCTCTTTAAGAAGAGAGACAGCATAGAGATTGCATACTCGCCCGCAGATATTGTGGGCATAAAGAGGCGCGGAAAGAGAGCGGCGGTGCTGGCCATAGAGAATGGGTACGGCATTGGCGACAAGATAGAGCGTATAGAGGAGTTCTTTCAGTTGGGCGTGAGATATATCACCCTTTGCCACAGCTCAAATAACCTTATCTGCGAATCCTGCACAGAGAAGGAGCACGCAGATGGCCTTTACGGCCTCTCGGATTTTGGCCGCAAGGTGGTGGATGAGATGAACAGAGTGGGAATGATTATAGATGTCTCCCACGCCTCCTCCAATACTCTGCGAGACCTTCTGCAGTACAGCAAGGCTCCGGTAATAGCAACCCACTCTGCCGTATGGGAGCTTAAGCACCACAAGAGGAACCTTACAGATGACGAGATGCGCGCAATTGCGGCCAAGGGCGGAGTGATACAAGTTGCATCGGGACGCTGGTGCCTCTCCGAACTTCCAAAGGATCAGGTAAATGTCTCCACTCTGGCAGACCATATAGACCACGTGCGCAGAGTTGTTGGAATAGAGCATGTTGGCATCGGGACAGACTTTGACGGCGGCGGCGGAGTTGTGGGTATGGAGGATTGCTCAAAGATGACGGCGCTTACCGTAGAGCTGCTGCGAAGAGGCTACACAAATGAGGATTTGAGGCTCTTCTGGGGCGGCAATCTTATGCGCGTTTGGCAGAATGTGCTGGATATGAGAGAATACTCCCTGCAGGCGCGCGCTCTGCACAAAGAGATATTGTCCATAGATAGCCACATAGACTCTGAGTATAGCCTGCTCAGGCCGGATTATGTAGACCCTGAGGGGCTTAGCATAGGACAGGTCACACCTTATAAAATGTATCAGGGAGGCCTCTCTGCAGCCTTTTTCGCAGTATTTGTTGAGCAGGGTCCCGATACTCGCAAAGGCTATGATTCGGCCTATGCCTACACTATAAATGAGTTGGACAACCTAAAGGAGTATGTCTCACAAAGGGCGGACAGTCTTGAATGGGTGACCTCTCCGCAAGAGCTGCGCAGGGTGCATCGGGAAGGAAAGAAGGGCTTTATTCCCGCACTGGAGAATGGCTATGGAATGGGTGATTCCTTAGACCATCTTGATACGCTCTGCAAAAGAGGGGTGCAGTATGTTACTCTTTGCCACTTTAGGAATAATCACCTCTGCGGCTCCAGCACGGAGAAGAAGGAGCCTGGCAAGGGGCTTGCTCCTTTTGGCAGGGAGGCGGTTGAGCGTATGAACAGGCTAGGAATGATGATAGACCTCTCCCATGCCTCTACAGAGACTCTTTATGAGGTGCTTGAGCTGAGCAAGGCGCCGGTGCTTGCAACACACTCCGGCGTGCGCGCGGTAAATGACCTTAAGAGAAACCTTTCAGATGAAGAGATTAAGGCGCTTGCGGCAAAGGGCGGAGTTGTGCAGGTTGCTAGCGGAGCCTGGTTTGTCTCTCCCGGACCGGAGCGCGAGGCAATGCTGGACCAACTGATAGAGCATATTCTGCACGTGAAGAATCTTGTGGGCATAGAGCACGTGGGGCTTGGAACAGACTTTGACGGTGGCGGCGGAGTGAAGGGTTTTGAAGATTGCACCCAAATCTCTGCAATTACGGAGAAGTTGCTTGCAAAGGGCTTTACAAAGCAGGATCTGGAGCTCTTCTGGGGAGGTAATCTTATGCGTCTTTGGGAGCAGGTGAAGAGCACTGCGAAAGAATTACAAAATCTCTGAATAAATATTTTTTTCATCTTCGTAACACTCAGATTTAACGCACTTTGAGTTGCAAAAAAACTTTTCCAAAATTGTGTAAAAATTGTTTGGAAATGTTTGCAATTCAGGAATTATTTGTATCTTTGCATCCCCGAATTTTGGTTCCGTTACAACTAAAGTTCTGGTAATTAATGAATTAGATATTGTTAAATTAGAGAGACAATGTTACAACCAAAGAAAACCAAATTTAGAAGGCAGCAAAAAGGCCGCATGAAGGGGTTGGCTCATAGAGGTAGTCAATTGGCTTTCGGCTCTTTTGGTATTAAAACACTTGAGGCATGCTGGATGACTGGCCGTCAGATTGAGGCTGCGCGTCAGGCTATCGTTCGTTATATGAAACGTGAAGGTAAGATTTGGATCAGAATCTTCCCTGACAAACCATATACCAAGAAGCCTGCAGAGGTTCGTATGGGTAAAGGTAAAGGTAGTCCTGAGGGATTTGTAGCGCCTATTACACCAGGCAGAATGTTATTTGAGATTGATGGGGTTCCGGCAGCTGTAGCAAAAGAGGCTTTGCGTCTTGGCGCTCAGAAACTCCCTGTTACAACAAAGTTTGTTGTACGTAGAGACTACGTAGAAGAATAATCAAAAGGAGAATATTATTATGAAGGCAAAAGAGATTAGAGAGTTGTCTGCAAAAGATTTGCGCGAGCGTATCGAGTCTGAGAGAATGGCGCTGGATAAAATGAAGATGAATCACGCAATTTCTCCTTTAGAGAACACATCGCTCATCAAGAAGTCTAGAAAAGACATTGTAAGAATGCTCACAGTATTGAGCCAGTTAGAAAACAAGGAAAATTAATAAGCCTAATGGAAAGGAATCTTCGTAAAGAAAGAGTAGGTGTAGTGGTAAGCAATAAGATGGAGAAATCTGTTGTAGTTGCTGTCAAGACAAAAGAGAAGCACCCAATTTACGGAAAGTTCGTAAATAAAACCACTAAGTTTGTAGCTCATGATGAAAAGAATGAGTGTAGCGAGGGCGATACTGTCAGAATAATGGAGACTCGTCCTTTGAGCAAATCAAAACGTTGGAGATTAGTAGAAATCGTAGAAAAAGTTAAGTAATATGATACAGCAAGAATCAAGATTAATGGTAGCGGACAACAGCGGTGCAAAGGAGGTTCTTTGCATTCGTGTGCTTGGTGGTACACGCCGCCGTTACGCTAGTGTAGGGGATAAGATTGTAGTGGCCGTAAAGAGCGCTATCCCCGGTGCCGACGCAAAGAAGGGTTCGGTTTCAAAAGCTGTTGTAGTTCGTACCAAGAAGGAGATACGCCGTCCGGATGGTTCTTATATCAGATTTGACGAGAATGCCTGCGTACTTCTCAACAATGCGGGTGAGGTTCGCGGAACACGTATCTTCGGTCCTGTAGCAAGGGAGTTGCGTGACAACTATATGAAGATTGTTTCATTGGCGCCTGAGGTACTTTAATTATAGGAGGACTTAGAATATGAATAAGAAATTACATATCAAGAAGGGCGATACAGTTTACGTAAACGCCGGAGAGGATAAGAGAAAGACCGGTAAGGTTCTCTCTGTAGATACTCAGAATCAGCGCGCTATTGTAGAGGGTTTGAATATGGTAAGCAAGCATACCAAACCTAGTGCTAAACATCCTCAGGGTGGTATTATCAAACAAGAGGCTGGTATACATATCTCTAATTTGCAGGTTGTGGATCCGGCTAAGGGTGGCCCAACCAAGATTGGCCGTCGCATTGGCGAGAAGGGCAAATTGGTTCGTTACGCTAAAAAATCAGGAGAGGAGATTAAATAATGGCAAAGAAAGCAGCAAGCGCAACAGGCGCTCAGGTAAAGGTAGAGGGATATATTCCGTCTTTACAGAAGAAATATAAAGAGGAGATTGTTGCCAAGCTTCAGAAGGAGTTCGGCTTCAAGACTATTATGCAGGTTCCTAAATTGGAGAAGATTACCATAAATCAGGGTATTGGCCAGGCTACTCAGGATAAGAAGCTTGTTGAGAATGCTCAGCAGGAGCTTACCCTCATTACAGGTCAGAAGGCTGTTCTTACATACTCTAGAAAAGATATCTCCAACTTCAAACTTCGTAAGGGTTCTCCAATTGGTGTTAAGGTTACACTCCGCGGCACCAAGATGTACGAGTTCCTGGAGAGACTTATAGTTGTATCACTCCCTCGAATCAGAGACTTCAAGGGTATCAACGAGAAGATGGACGGCAAGGGCAACTACACCCTGGGTCTTAAAGAGCAGATCATCTTCCCGGAGATTGACATTGACAAAATCTCAAAGATTTTCGGAATGGAGATTACATTCGTAACATCAACCGAGAGCGATGAGGAGGCATTTGCGCTTCTCCGTGAGTTCGGTCTTCCTTTCAAGAATATCAAGAAATAATCAAGAGATACTATGGCAAAAGAATCAATGAAGGCACGCGAGGTAAAACGCGCTATGTTATGTGCCAAATATGCTGAGAAACGCAAAGCTCTTAAAGAGGCAGGTGATTATGCAGGACTTGCAAAGTTGCCTAAGAACTCTTGCCCTACAAGACTTCACAACCGTTGCTCTATTACAGGCAGACCAAAGGGTTATATGCGTATCTTCGGTATCAGCCGTATTCAGTTCCGCGAGATGGCAAGCAAGGGCCTTATCCCGGGAGTACACAAGGCTAGCTGGTAGAATATTTTACAAACATAATTAATAACAACCATTGGATATCGGGCATCGGAGAAGATGCCGGTTCTAAACAAAAAACAAAAAAATGACTGATCCAATAGCAGATTTTTTGACAAGGGTGCGCAATGCTTACCTTGCTGGTCACAAGACAGTTGAGGTACCTGCATCCAAAATGAAAAAAGAGATAACCCGCGTTCTTCACGAGAAGGGTTATATCCTCAGCTACAAGATTGTTGAGGGTTCAGAAATCAACAAACCTTACGATGTTATCAAGATGGCTCTCAAGTACCATCCGGAGACAAAGAAGGCAGCAGTTAAGGCTCTCATCCGTGTGAGCCGTCCGGGTTTGAGAAACTACAAGGGTGTTGCAGAGATGCCAAGAGTTCTCAACGGATTGGGTGTTGCAATTCTCTCTACATCAAAGGGTATTCTCACAGACAAAGAGGCTAAAGAGCAGAATGTAGGTGGGGAGGTATTATGTTTTGTTTACTAATTTAAAAAAAGTTTATTGAATGTCTAGAATTGGAAAATTACCTGTAAGCCTTCCACAAGGTGTTACCGCTACCGTTGGTGCGGACAATGTGGTTAAGGTTAAAGGACCTCTCGGCGAGTTGAGTCAGAAAGTTGACTCAGATATAAAGGTAACCGTAGAGGGCGGCGTAGTGACAGTGTCAAGACCTACCGATCAACCGCGCCATCGTTCTATGCACGGTCTTTACCGCGCGCTTATCCATAATATGGTAGTAGGTGTCTCTACAGGCTTTACCGTAAAACAGGAGCTTGTGGGTGTAGGTTACCGTGTTGACGTTAAGGGACAGATTCTTGAGATGAACCTTGGTTTCTCTCACGACATCCACTTCCAGATTCCTGCCGAGGTTAAGGCTGAGGCAGAGCCTGTGAAGAAGGGTGCCAATCCTGTTCTTGTATTAAAGAGTGCTGATAAACAATTGCTTGGTGTAGTAGCAGCTAAGATTCGTTCTATCCGTAAACCAGAGCCTTACAAAGGTAAAGGTATCAAGTTTGTGGGTGAGGTATTGCGTCGTAAGGCTGGTAAGTCTGCTAGTGCTAAATAATAAGGAGAAGAGCTATGTTAACTAAAATAGAAAGAAGAAAGAGAATACACTACCGTATTCGTAAGGTTGTAAGCGGAACAGCTGAGAGACCAAGAATGTGCGTATTCAGAAGCAACAAGCAGATATACGTTCAACTTATCGACGATGTAAACCGTGTTACTTTGGCATCTGCTTCCTCCTTAGACAAGGCAATTGCAGAGCAGTGCAAAGGCAAGACCAATGTGGAGATTGCAGCTTTGGTTGGAAAGGCCGCTGCAGAGCGCGCCCTTGCAAAGGGTATCAACCAGGTCTCATTTGACCGTGGAGGTTACCTCTATCACGGAAGAGTTAAAAGTTTAGCTGATGCCGCTCGCGAGGGTGGTCTTAAATTCTAATTGACTATGGCAAATATCGAGAATAAGAAGGTAAAGGCTACTGACGTTGAGTTGAAAGATAGACTTGTAGCAGTAAGAAGAGTTACAAAGGTAACAAAGGGCGGACGCCACTTCAGTTTTGCCGCAATAGTTGTTGTAGGCGATGAGAAAGGCATTGTAGGATATGGTCTTGGTAAGGCTAATGAGGTTACCACAGCAATATCTAAGGGTATTGAGGATGCAAAGAAGAATCTTGTAAAGGTTCCTCTGCAGAAGGAGACCATTCCGCACGAGCAGGAGGCTAAATTTGGCGGTGCTCGCGTATTTATGAAGCCTGCGGCTCCTGGTACAGGAGTGAAGGCAGGTGGTGCTATGCGTGCCGTATTTGAGTCTGTAGGTGTTCACGATGTGCTTGCAAAATCTAAGGGTTCTTCTAACCCTCATAACCTTGTAAAGGCTACCGTAGCTGCTCTTGCAGAGATGCGCGACGCTTATACAATTGCAGGTCTCAGAGGTGTTCCAATGAGTAAAGTATTTAAAGGATAAGGAGGATTGAATATGACAAAGGTTAAAGTAACTCAGGTTATCAGCAAGAGTGGCGCTACAAAACGTCAGATAGCAAACTTGCAGTCTTTAGGTATCAGAAGAATCAATCACTCTGTTGAGTTGGAGCTCAATCCTGTAAACAAGGGTATGATTGAGAAGGTTCAGCACCTTGTAAAAGTTGAAGAAATCAATTAATAAGGAGATTTTTAAGATGAAATTAAATACATTAAAACCAGCACCTGGTTCTACTCACAAGAGTAAAAGAATTGGACGTGGCGAGGGTTCCGGACATGGCGGAACATCTACCCGTGGTATGAACGGTGCAAAGTCAAGGTCCGGTTATGCAGGCAAACTTGGCTTTGAGGGTGGTCAGATGCCTATCCAGAGACGTTTGCCTAAGTTTGGATTCAACAATCCTAACAGAGTTGAGTACAAGGCTATCAACGTATCGGTTCTTCAGTCTTTGTATGAGAAGAAGGGAGTTAAGGATATTACCCTGGAGAGCATGATTGAGTTTGGACTTGTTTCAAGCAAAGATCTTGTTAAGGTTTTGGGTAATGGAGAGCTTACAGCTCAGATTAATGTTACTGCTCATGCATTCTCTAAGAGTGCAAAAGCTAAAATTGAAGAGGCAAAGGGAACAGCCAACATAATCTAATTTTATCCCTATGAAAAAATTTATCGACACAATAAAGAACATCTACAAGATAGAGGAGTTGAGAAAGAGAATCATCTACACCGTATTGCTGATTCTTGTATATCGTCTCGGCTGTTTTGTGGTTGTTCCTGGAATCGATCCTACGCAATTGGACGTTCTGGCAGCCCAGACAGGCAATAACGGCCTTCTAGGTTTGCTGGATATGTTCTCTGGAGGTGCATTCAGCAACGCATCCATCTTTGCATTGGGTGTAATGCCATACATCTCTGCGTCAATCGTTATCCAGTTGTTGGGTATTATGATTCCATACTTCCAGCGGCTCCAGCGTGATGGCGAGAATGGCCGCAGGAAGATGAATCAGTGGACCCGCTATCTCACCATTGTGATACTTGCTCTGCAAGGTCCTGCATATCTGACCAATTTGCATGCACAATTACCTGAGACAGCCTTCCTGATAAAAGGTTTTTCATTCAACTTTTTTGCAACAATGGTGCTCATTGGAGGTACAATGTTCATCATGTGGTTGGGAGAGCGCATTACAGACCGCGGCTTAGGAAATGGAATCTCTCTCATCATTATGATTGGTATCGTTGCGCGTCTTCCTTATGCTCTTGCAGCTGAGTTCACTTCAAAGATGGGCCAGACAACCGGAAGCTTCCTTATGCTTATAGTGGAGCTTGTTGTTCTCTTCTTTGTCTTTGTGGCTACAATTGCACTTGTTCAGGGAACACGCAAGATTCCGGTACAGTATGCCAAGAGAATCATTGGAAATAAACAGTATGGAGGAGTGCGTCAGTATATACCTCTAAAGATAAATGCAGCAGGTGTGATGCCTATTATCTTTGCGCAGGCTTTGATGCTCTTCCCGATTATACTCTCAAGCTTTGATGCAACACGCGGATTAGCCGCCGCTTTGAGCAACTATACAGGCTTCTGGTATAATTTCATATTTGGTCTTTTGGTTGTGGCATTTACCTACTTCTACACCGCAGTAACGGTAAATCCTACAATGATGGCAGAAGAGATGAAGAAGAACGGCGGTTTTATTCCTGGTGTAAAACCTGGCAAGAAGACCGTTGAGTATCTGGATACAATTATGTCCCGCATTACTTTACCTGGCTCCATCTTCCTGGCTCTTGTGGCTATTATGCCGGCATTTGCCATGAAATTGGGCGTCAACAACCAGTTTGCTCACTTCTATGGAGGTACAAGCCTGTTGATTCTGGTAGGTGTTGTATTGGATACTTTACAGCAGATAGAGAGCTATCTCTTGATGCGCCATTATGACGGACTGATGAAGACAGGACGTCTTAAGGGTCGTTCGATGTAATTTTTTGAATTCATAGAGTGCAATGATTAGACTAAAGAATTCGGAAGAGATAGAGCTGCTTAGAGAGAATGCCATTTTGGTATCCAAGACTCTGGCAGAGGTTGGAAAGATTGTGGCTCCGGGCGTAACAACCATGGAGCTCAACAATCTTGCCGATACCTTCATTAGAGATAATGGCGCTATCCCAAGTTTCCTCAATTACGAGGGTTTTCCATATTCTATCTGTGTCTCCGTTAATGATACGGTGGTTCATGGTTTTCCATCAAACTATCGTCTTAAGGAGGGTGATATTGTCTCCATAGATTGTGGTACTCTATACAAGGGCTACAACGGTGATTCGGCCTATACCTTTGCCGTAGGCGAGGTTGATGCCGATACCCGCAGGCTCCTGGATGCAACGGAGAAGTCCCTGTACCTTGGTATTGAGCAGGCGGTTGCCGGCAAGAGAATAGGTGATATCGGGAATGCAATCCAGACCTATTGCGAGGCTCAAGGTCTCTCTGTAGTAAGGGAGATGGTGGGCCACGGCATAGGAAAGGGAATGCACGAGTCTCCGGAGGTTCCAAACTACGGATATGCCGGTCAGGGCAAGAAGCTTGTGGAGGGTATGGTTCTCTGCATAGAGCCTATGATAAACCTTGGTACAAGGCATATCTATTTGGCACCGGACAATTGGGGAATTAAGACAGAGGATGGTCGCAAATCTGCACATTTTGAGATGACGGTTGCCGTAAAGCACGGCAAGGCGGATGTCCTTACAACTTATGAGTTCATTAATGATTTAAAAAAGTAGTAAACTACAAGTAACAAACTATGTCAAAACAGGCAGCAATAGAGATAGATGGGACAATAGTTGAGGCGTTGTCCAATGCAATGTTCAAGGTTGAATTGGAGAACGGGCATATTATTGTCGCACATATTTCGGGAAAGATGAGGATGCATTATATCCGCATACTCCCTGGCGATAAGGTGAGAGTTGAGATGTCACCTTATGATTTGACAAAAGGAAGAATCTCTTTCAGATACAAATAAAAATCAAATACCATGAAAGTTAAAGTATCCATCAAAAAGCGTAGTGAAGACTGCAAGATAGTTAAGCGTAAAGGCCGTTTGTATGTGATTTGCAAGAAGAATCCAAAATTCAAAATGCGCCAGAAATAGTTTAATTCAGTAAACAATAAATAACAAAAAGATATTATGGCACGTATAGCCGGAGTTGATTTACCAAAAAACAAACGTGGAGAGATAGGTTTGACCTATATCTTTGGAATTGGTCGCAGTTCTGCCAGACGCATTTTATCAAAGAACGATATCAGCTTTGATACAAAAGTGCAAGACTGGACAGATGACCAAATCGCCGCAATAAGGGCAACCATTGCGGAAGAGTATAAAATTGAGGGTGAGCTTCGTTCAACTATTCAATTAAACATTAAACGTCTTATGGACATTGGTTGCTACAGAGGTATCCGTCACAGAAACGGTCTCCCTGTAAGAGGTCAGAGCACCAAGAACAATGCCCGTACTCGTAAGGGTAAGAAGAAGACAGTAGCTAACAAGAAGAAAGCAACTAAATAGGACCTGAGATTATGGCAAAGAAAACAACTACAAAGAAGAGACTTGTTAAAGTTGATGCTTATGGCGAGGCCCATATTTCATCTACTTTCAATAATGTTATTATTACCCTTACCAATTCTACAGGTCAGGCCATCAGCTGGTCTTCTGCAGGTAAGATGGGTTTCAGAGGTTCTAAGAAGAACACTCCGTATGCTGCTCAGGTTGCAGCAGCAGATTGTGCTAAACCTGCTTTTGACGCAGGATTGCGTAAAGTTAAAGCTTATGTAAAGGGTCCGGGCGCCGGCCGTGAGTCAGCTATCCGTACAATCCATGGTGCAGGTATTGAGGTAACAGAGATTATAGATGTTACACCGCTTCCGCACAATGGTTGCAGACCTAAAGGCCGTCGTAGAGTATAATTTTTTCGTAAAATTTTAAACTAGATTATTATGGCAAGATATACCGGGCCATCAACAAAAGTTGCCCGTAAATTCGGTGAGCCGATCTTCGGCCCAGATAAAAACTTTGAACACAAGAACTTTCCTCCGGGACAGCACGGTCTGGCCAGAAAGAGAAAGAAACTCTCAGAGTATGGTGTTCAGCTTAAAGAGAAGCAGAAGGTTAAATGCGCCTACGGCCTTCTTGAGAAGCAGTTCCGTAACCTCTACGAGAAGGCTTCCAAGATGAAGGGTATCAAGGGCGAGAACCTCCTTTTCCTTTTGGAGTCCCGTTTGGACAACCTCGTATTCAGAATGGGTATTGCCCCTACACGCGCAGCTGCAAGACAGCTTGTAAACCACAAGCATATTGTAGTTAACGGTGAGGTTTGCAGCATTCCTTCAAGACTTATCAAGACAGGTGAGGTAGTTGGTGTACGTGAGAGATCCAAGAGCCTTGAGTTCATTCAGGATTCTCTCAATGCTAGAGCCAACAAATACTCTTGGCTTGAGTGGGATGCAGCTACTCTCTCAGGCAAGTACCTCAATACACCTGTAAGAACAGAGATCCCTGAGCCTATCAACGAACAGCTCATCGTTGAGTTGTACTCTAAATAACAAATAAAACAACTAAACTAATGGCAATATTAGCATTTCAGAAACCTGACAAGGTAATAATGCTCGACTCTACCGACACAACCGGAAGATTCGAATTCAGGCCTCTTGAGCCGGGATATGGTACTACTATTGGAAATGCGCTCAGAAGAATACTTTTGTCTTCTTTGGAGGGCTTTGCAATTACTTCTATCAGAATCCACGGTGTAGAGCATGAATTTGCAACAATTCCGGGTGTTATGGAGGGGGTTATCGACATTGTTCTCAATCTTAAGCAAGTGCGCTTCAAGAGAATGGTGGAGAGCGAAGAGAGCGAAGCTGTTACCGTTACAGTTAGCGGCAAGAGCGAGTTTACCGCAGAGGATATCTCAAAGAGCCTCTCATCTTTCAAAGTTCTCAATCCGGAACTTAAGATTTGCTCAATGGAGCCTTCCGTTAAGTTTGTTATAGATATCAAGATTGGAAAGGGCCGCGGTTTTGTTCTTGCAGAGGAGAACAAGAGCGACGATGCTCCTCAGGGTACTATTCCAATTGACTCTATCTTTACTCCTATCAAAAACGTAAACTTCTCTACAGAGAACTGGCGTGTGGAGCAGAAGACAGACTATGAGAAACTTAACTTGGAGATTACAACCGATGGGTCAATCACTCCAAAGGATGCTCTCAAGGAGGCTGCCAAGATTTTGATATATCACTTCATGCTCTTCTCAGATGAGAAAATAAGTATGGAGACAACCAAAGAGGTGGTAAGCAATGAACTGGACGAGGAGTCATTGCGTATGCGCCATCTGCTTCTTACTAAACTCTCAGACATGGAGCTTTCTGTCAGAGCACTCAATTGCTTGAAGGCTGCAGAGATTGAGACATTTGCTGATCTTGTTTCGCATCAGCGTCCGGATCTTATGAAGTTCAGGAATTTTGGCAAGAAGTCGTTGACAGAGATAGATATGCTGATGGACAGACTCAAACTGTCATTCGGTATGGATGTTACAAAGTATAATATTGAAGTTAAGAAAAAATGAGACACAATAGAAAATTAAATCATTTAGGTCGTAAGAGCGGTCATCGTAAAGCTCTGCTCTCCAATATGGCTACCTCTTTGGTGCTCCACAAGCGCATAGAGACTACTTTGGCTAAAGCAAGAGCTTTGAGAGTCTATATTGAGCCGCTGATTACAAAGAGTAAGGAGGATACAACTCACTCTCGCCGTGTAGTTTTCAGCTACCTCAAACAGAAGGAGGCCGTAAGCGAGCTCTTCCGCGTAATTGCTCCTAAAATTGCGGACCGTCCGGGTGGATACCTCCGTATTCTCAAGACCGGTTTCCGCGCAGGAGACGCAGCCGATATGGCAATTGTAGAGTTTGTAGATTTCAACGAGGCAGCACTTGCTTCTGCTCCTGCTAAAGAGGCTAAGAAACCTGCAACCAGAAGAAGCCGCAAGAAAGCCGCAGCACCAGCTGCCGAGGCTCCTGCCGCTCCAGCCGCAGAGGCTGCTCCAGCTGAGGCGTAGTTAGCAGCAAAGGCACCTGCCACTCCAACTGAGGCATAGTTAGCAGCAAAGGCAACTGCCACTCCAGCTGAGGCATAGTTAGCAGTTGCGGTCACCAATGCCGCTGCTGGCAGTCACTCAGTTTCACATAGTGCAAATATAAGAGGGGGTAACCGCAAAGGGTTGCCCTCTCTTGTTTTATGCTTGCGGGCAGCAGGTGCCTTTTCCGCAGGTGCTCTTTTGCAGGTGCCCTTTTCACAGGCCCCCAGCCGCAGGTGCCCAGCTGCAGGTTCCCTTTCCGCATGTGCCCAGCTGCAGGTTCCTTGCCACAGGTCCTCGGCGGAGTGTCTCCAGCTATGGTTCTCCAGCGAAGCGGCACTAGCGCTTCGGTGCTGGCATTTCGGCGCTGGCCATCGTAGCCAGAGCAGGGCCCTCCACGGTCTGCCAGTCTACATCGGCGCCCCTGTCAGTAGTATCTTTGCCACGGCGTCCCGGCCAGCAGTATCTCTGCCACTGCGGCGCCCCAGGCCAGCAACAAACCTCATTTGGCAGAGAAGTACTCCGGTTTGGCTAGCAATCTGGCGCACCTGGACCGGATTTGCTAACTCGCAGCTGCGGTGTGCGAACTTTCCTGCACTTATTTATATATATGCGTCCATCCCCATTGCTGCCACCTTGGAGTCGCTGCTCAGACAGACGCAAATCTTTCGGCCCATCTGCACCGATTGCCTACGCCACCTACGTATCTCCGCCGGATGAGGC
>SAMEA3663028__coassemble_141_pt1 | contig 32285 bp, 26 predicted proteins | sample SAMEA3663028__metabat2_low_PE_034 | metagenome-assembled genome bin SAMEA3663028 (sample SAMEA3663028) | pig gut metagenome | biome: pig gut; feature: pig-associated habitat; material: faeces | place: France | collected 2012
GGCGAAGAGGATGGCGGCACCGTGGCGGAAAACCATCGGGAAGCTTTTGCTGGCCGGGGCGCCGTGGCAGAGCTGCTGACCGTGAGTGCCATGGCGAAGAGGATGGCGGCACCGTGGCGGATAGCCATCGGGAAGCTTTTGCTGGCCAGGGCGCTGCAGCGGAGCACCATCGGGAAGCAGCCACTGCTGGAAATGAGAGCCACTGCCGGTAAGGAAATGAGAACCACTGCAGGAAAGGAGAGGAAAGGAGTGCCACTGCCGGCGAGAAGGGATTGCATGGAGCAACGGGTTGGTCTCTTTTTTTGATGCGCCCCTTATGCAAATTATTCCTATATTTGTAGTTTGGTAGAGTTGAATTTGATTATGACTTTGGAAGAGCGAGTAATAAGGTTGGAGGATACGGAAGCCATAAGATATCTCCAGGCAAAGTATCAGAGGTCCTTGGATACCAGAGATTTTGATAGCCTGGCAGAGTGTTTTGCAGAGGATGTTGTCTCCTCTTACGGCAATGGCTCGATGTCCTACAAGGGTAAGGATGCCGTGATGGAGTTTCTTATTGGGGCAATGACTCCAAGTATGCCCTCTACTCATCTGATACATGGTGGGGAGATAGATATTCTCTCAAGTTATGAAGCAGAGGCAAAATGGTATTTAGAGGATTATCTTCTTCATCAGAAGTATAAGATGAAGTTGCATGGCGCTGCCATCTACGAGGTAAAGTACATTAAGTTGCCTGCCGCACAACCAGCCGCCGGGAATTCATCCACTGCCGAGAACTCGCCCGCCGGGAATTCAGCCACTGCAGAGAACTCGCCCGCAGGTGCGGAGAGGGTTGACGGGTGCAGAGGTTGGAAGATTAGTTCCATTGGGTATAAGAGGTGTTATGAATATATGGAGATGCGCGGGCCTGTGAATCTGATTACGCTTGGAAAGAAGAGTTTTATAAAATCTCTTAAAGAGGGTGGCGTGGCCAGGCTTGGGCGATATGGCGCAATGTTTTATAATAAGTGGTTCCACAAGTAGATGAAGAGATGTTTGTTGATATATTTTACCGGAACCTTTAATACCAGGTATATCTCTAAATGGCTTGCCCAAAGGCTTGCCAAGGAGGGGTATGAGGTGACCCTCTATGAGATAGACCCGCTAAAGACGGAGCAGCTGGATTATAGCGGATATGACCTGGTGGGGTTTGGTGCGCCAATTTATGGCTACAATGCTCCGTGGCCATTCCTCAAATTTGTTCTGAAACAGAAGTTCCCGAAGGGATTGCGCGCCTTTATCTATAAAAACTCCGGAGAGACAGAGCATGAGAATGATGCCTCCTCTATGTTCTTTCTGCGCAAGTTGCGCAGGAGCGGGGTAATAGTGGAGAATGAGTATCACTTCATTATGCCATACAATATACATTTCCGCTTTGACGAGAGGCTTGTGAGAGAGCAGCTGGAGATGGATGCTAAGCTTATGGAAATACTTGTATATGAGGTTTCCAACAGAATCCCGAACATTAAAAAATATAAACTCTGGCCTAGGATAGTTACCTTCTTTGTAGCCATTCAGTTTATTGGAGGGGATATAAACTCATTCCTCTATAAGGTACACAAGGAGCGTTGTACCAAGTGCGGGTTATGCGTAAAACAGTGCCCTACCAAAAATATCTATATGAACAAGAGGGGAGAGGTAAAGTTTCATCACAATTGCCTTATGTGTATGAGATGCTCGCTCTATTGTCCAACGTCGGCCATAGATATTGGCTTCCTGCAGGGCTGGAAGGTAAACGGACGTTACAATTTTGCCAAGATTGCGCAGATTGAGAATAAGGAGCCCGTAATTACAGATGAGACAACAGGTTTCTTTAAATGTTACATAGAGACCTACAACTATATAAACAGCAGGTACAAGGAACTCTTTGGCGACAAACCTGCAGATACCTCATTCATTCACTCCTTCAAATCTATGTGAATTATGAAGATTACTCTATTTCAGCAAAATATCGTATGGGCAAATCCCGCAGAGAATAGAGAGAGGATAGATGCTCTTTTAGAGGGCAGAGCTTCTGCGGAGGGCAAAAGCGACCTGAGTGCAGTACCGCAAGGAGCGGACCAGTGCGCAGTGCTGCAAGGAACAGACCAGTGCGCAGTGCTGCAAGGAACGGACCAGTGCGCAATGCCGCAAGAGAGAGACTCGCTTGCAATACCGCCGGATACAGACCTGCTGGTGCTGCCGGAGATGTTCTCCACAGGCTTTGCAACGGAGCCTGAAGGGATAGCTGAGAGGTGCGAGGAGGGAAGATTTGCCTCTCTGGACTGGATGCGCGAAAGGGCTTCCCGATATGGTTTTGCCATAGCAGGCAGTATTGCAGTGGAGGAGAATGGACGCTACTATAACCGCTTCACCTTTGTAAAACCGGATGGAGAGAGCGCATTCTACAACAAACACCACCTCTTTACCTACGGCAAGGAGGACAAGCATTTTACAGCCGGTGCGGAGCATCTTCTCATAGAGTACAGAGGGGTAAGGATTATGCCTTTAATCTGCTATGACTTGCGATTCCCTCTCTGGAGCAGAAACCACGGCGAGTATGACCTCCTTATTTATGTGGCAAGTTGGCCAACATCCAGAGTGGAGGCGTGGCGCACGCTCCTAAAGGCAAGAGCTATAGAGAACCAATGCTATGTGGTGGGCGTGAACAGAGTGGGAGAGGATCCCTCTTGCAGTTATTGCGGAGGCTCTGCTGTGATAGACCCATACGGGAAGGTAATGGCAGAGTGCAGAGACGGCCAGGAGGAGCTGCTCTCTGTAGAGATAGATTTGGAGGTGTTAAAAGAGTTTAGAAAAAAATTCCCTGTATTGGGAGACGCTGATATATTTTAAAGATAGCAGTTATAGGCTTATGAAGATAGCAGTTATAGGTTCGGGAAATATGGGCGGCGCATTGGTTCGCGGCCTTGTGGCAAGTGGAGCTGTTGCCCCACAAGATATTATTTGCACCGCAGCAACTCAGAAGAGTCTGGAAAAATTGCAGTCAAGGTGCCCTGGCATTGAGGTGACAACAGAGAATATTTATGCCGTAGCAAAAGCCCAGTGCATAGTGCTGGCAGTAAAGCCCTGGATTGTTCCGCAAATTGCGGCTGAGATAGCAGGCTTCATACAGCCGGAGAGCCAATTTATTGTAAGTATGGCAGCATCGCCCTCACTGGAGGAGTTGCAGAAGCTCTTTGGAGAGAAGAGCGCAATCATAAGGGCAATACCCAACACTGCAATAGAGATATGCAAGGGAGTGACATTCCTCTCATCAACTCCGCAGATGCAGAAGAGCAGTTGGGGAGAAGAGGCAACAAGGCTCTACTCTGCGCTTGGCGGCGTATGGTGGGTAGGCGAGAAGGAGCTTAATGCCGGAATGGCTCTTGCCTCCTGCGGAATAGCATACGCGCTAAAATATCTGAAATCTGCAACAGATGGCGGCGTGGAACTTGGACTCAAGCCTGCGCTGGCAAGAGAGATAGTGGCGCAGACAATGATTGGAGCGGCCTCTCTTGTAAAGGAGAACTCCTCTTCTCCCGATGCAGAGATAGACCGTGTAACAACTCCGGGCGGACTTACAATCCGAGGACTTAATGCAATGGAGGAGAAGGGCTTCACAGCCTCCGTGCTGGCGGGCCTTAGAGGCGGCACCATAAAGTAATTAACATAGCCTATGAAACGTATTGCAATTAAAGTGGGCAGCAATGTCCTCACAAGGGATGGAAGCGTTCTGGACCACACCAGAATTTCAGCACTGGTAGATCAGATTGCTCAACTGAGGCGAAGGGGCATAGAGGTAATATTAATCTCCTCCGGTGCCGTAGCGGCCGGCAAGGGGCTCTGCCTGGCAGGCGAGCATCTGGACGATGTCTCAAAGCGGCAGCTCTACTCCGCAGTAGGTCAGGTGAAGTTGGTCTATACCTATTACGAACTCTTTAGAGAATACGGCTATCTCTGCGGCCAGGTTCTTACAATAAAAGAGAACTTCTTTGATCCTGAGCACTATAAGAATCAGAAAAACTGTATGGAGGCAATGTTGGAGCACGGCGTCATTCCCATTGTAAATGAGAATGACACTACCTCTGTAACAGAGCTTATGTTCACAGATAACGACGAACTTGCGGGGCTTGTAACCAGAATGACCTCTGCAGATATGCTCATTATCCTAAGCAACAGCAACGGCATCTGCAAGAGTACGGACCCGGATGCGGAGGTTATACCAAAAGTGCTGCCATACGACAACAGCTGGATGGAGTATATCCGCACAGACAAATCATCTGCCGGCAGAGGAGGAATGATGAGCAAATGCAATTTTGCCGCATCGCTGGCACGCGACGGCTACCCTGTAATAATTGCAAATGGCAAGAGAAACAATGTGATAATAGATGTTCTGGATAATCCCGATGCCATCTGCACCAGATTTGTTACAAGATAAAGAGAACTTATATGGAGACAATAGAGATGCTTAAGGCCGCAAAGAGAGCGGCAGATGTAATGAGTGCAATTACTCCCGATGTTACCTCAAAGGTGCTGCACTCTGTGGCAGATGCCCTTGTGGCAAATGCGGATGAGATTCTTGAGGCCAATAGGAGGGACCTCTCTGCAATGGACCCTAAGGATAGCAAATATGACAGGCTTGCTCTCTCCGTGGCGCGCATAGAATCAATAGCATCAGATATGCACCGTGTTGCAGAACTGCCTGCCCCGGCTTGGAGGGTGCTGGAGACCTTCCAAAGGCCAAACGGTATGGTAATAAACAAGATAAGCGTTCCGCTTGGAGTGGTGGGAGTGATATATGAGGCAAGACCCAACGTTACTGCAGATGTCTTCTCGCTCTGCCTGCGTTCCGGAAATGTGGCAGTGCTTAAATCCGGCTCGGATGCAGCCTTCTCCAGCCAGGCAATTGCGGATGTAATCTGCAGAGAACTTGGCAGATTCTCCCTTCCGCAGGCGCTCTGCACCCTCTTGCCCTCTACCCGTCAGGCTGCCTCACAGCTCCTCTCTGCAAAGGAGTATGTGGATGTGATTATCCCAAGAGGCAGCAGCGGTCTTATAAAATTTGTAAGGGAGAATGCTTCCCTGCCTGTAATAGAGACAGGAGCAGGTGTGTGCCACCAATACTTCCACCAATCGGGAGACCTTAAAAAGGGGAGAGACCTGCTTCTTAATGCAAAGACCCGCAGGGTGAGTGTCTGCAATGCGCTGGATACCCTAATAATAGACCGCTGCAGGTTGGCAGACCTGAAGACTCTTGCGGCACCGCTGGCAGATAAGAGTGTGAAAATATATGCAGATGAGGATTCCTATGCCGCTCTGCAGGGATCCTACCCATACCTTGAGAGAACAGAGCCGGATAGCTTTGGCAGGGAGTATCTTGGGTACTCTATGAGCATAAAGAGTGTTGGCAGGGCGGAGGGCGGTCCGGAGGGGCTGCAGGAGGCAATAGCCCACATTGCAAAGTACGGCAGCGGACACAGCGAGAGCATAGTTGCAGAGGATAAGGCTGCTGCAGAGGAGTTTGCCAGAAGGGTGGATGCCTCTTGCGTATATGTAAACCTTCCTACCTCCTTTACAGACGGAGGAGAGTTTGGTTTTGGCGCAGAGATAGGCATAAGCACGCAGAAGCTGCACGCAAGGGGCCCTATGGCTCTAAGGGAACTTACAACATACAAATATGTTATTTCCGGCAATGGTCAGATACGCAGTTAACTTTATGATATGGTAAGGATATTTTGCAAGAACACAGGTACATATCGGGAGTATGAAGAGGGAACACCTCTTATGGATATGGTTGCCGATTTTGATTTTGAAAAGCCCTGGCCCATTCTCTCCGCAAGGGTGAACAATGTTGCGCAGGGGCTTAGGTTTAAGGTCTACAACAACAGGGATGTGGAGTTTTTGGACTATACAAGTTACAGCGGTAGAAGGACTTATTGCAGGTCGCTCACCTTTCTGCTCTTTAAGGCGGCAAAGGACCTCTTCCCAAATTGCAAGGTGCTTATGCGCAGACCAATCTCCAAAGGATACTATTGCATATTTTTGAAGGAGGGAGAGAAGAGCAAGCGCTCTCCGTTGATGCAGGAGGACCTGGATGCAATTGTTAATCAGATGCGCCTGCTGGTAGAGCAGAATCTGCCATTTTATAGGCACGAGGTGCGCTCGGAGGAGGCGCTGGAACTCTTTAAGAGACTGGACTATACAGATAAGGCAAAGCTTACGGAGAGCACCGGCGCGGTATATGTGGATTATTACACCCTTGGCAATACGGTGGATTACTACTATGACTCTCTTGTGCCCTCTACAGGTTATCTGAATGTGTGGAAACTGGAACTCTATAGGGGCGGAATCCTGCTGCGCGTTCCGGACAGGCACAGTCCAAATGCGCTTGCTCCATTTATAGAGCAGCCAAAGACCTTTGAGTGCTTTAAGGAGAATATCAAGTGGAATGCCATTATGGGTCTGGAGAATGTAGGAGATGTAAATACCTCTATAAGAGAGGGCAAGGCTATGGACCTTATCCAGATTGCGGAGGCGCTTCAGGAGAAGAAGATTGTGCAGATTGCAGAGGAGATAGAGCGCAGATATTATTCAGATAACGGCGTAAAGATTGTGCTCATCACAGGCCCAAGCAGCAGCGGAAAATCCACCTTCTGCAAAAGGCTCAGCATTCAGCTAAAGGCGTGCGGGCTGCATCCGCTCTCCTTCTCTACAGACGACTACTTTGTAAATAGGGTGGATACCCCAAAGCTTCCCGATGGCTCCTACGATTTTGACAACTTTGATACCGTAGACCACAACTATCTGCAGTCGGACCTCATAAAGATTCTTAATGGAGAGGAGGTTGAGGTGCCAACTTATAACTTTGTTACGGGTTTGAGGGAGTACAACAACAAGAGGATTAAACTTGGAGAGGGAGTTGTCCTGCTCTTGGAGGGTATTCACGCCCTTAACCCAAAGCTCACCAACAATATTGCAGAGAACCAGAAATTCAGAATCTTTATAAATACCATAACAAGCATCTCTCTGGATGACCATAACTGCATTCCTACCAGCGACAACCGCCTGCTGCGCAGGATAATAAGAGATGCAAGGGCCGGCGCATTCACTCCTATGGAGACCATAGTAAACTGGCCTAACGTGCGCAGGGCAGAGACAAAATGGATCTATCCTTATCAGGAGCTGGCAGATGTCCTCTTCAACTCTGCCTACCTTGTGGAGTTTGCGGTGCTGCGTCCGCACGCAGAGCAGATTCTGAGAACAGTGCCAAAAAACTGCAAAGAGTATGCAGAGGCGCACAGGCTGCTCAAGTTCCTGAGCTACTTTACGCCGGTATCAGACAAGCAGATTCCTGCAACATCGCTCATAAGGAGCTTCATTGGCGGCAGCAGCTTTTAAGCAAACAGAAAGGGAACAAGATATTTTTTTACTAACAAATAACAGAAGAGAAATGAGATACAGATTTGGAATCGTGGCGCTCTTATCGGCTTTTATGCTGCAGGGTGCCGTTATACTCTCTGCTCAGGAGCAGGCTCCCCTTTGGATGAGGTATTGCAAAATATCTCCCGATGGAGAGAGTATTGCCTTCTCCTACAAGGGCGATATTTTTGTAGTGCCATCTAAGGGAGGCGCTGCAAGACAGCTTACAACAGCAAAATCATTTGAATCGGAGCCTGTATGGTCCAACGACAGCAAGACAATTGCCTTTATCTCCGACAGGTTCGGCAGCAAGGATATCTTTACCGTGCCGGCATCGGGAGGAGCATTAAAGCGCATTACAACCCACTCCGGAACAGAGAATCCTTTGGCATTCTCTCCTGACAACAGGTATATCTATTTTGCTGCAACTATTCAAGACCCTGCCACAAGCGTGCTTTGGCCTACCTGGATGCAGGAGCTCTATAAGGTGAGTGTAAATGGCGGTCGTCCGCAGCAGATTGTGGGCTCGCCTGTCTGCTCGGTAAGCTTCGACAAGGATGGAGCCTCCTTCCTCTACTATAACAGAACCGGCAGTGAGAATATCTGGAGAAAGCACCACACCTCTTCAGTAGCAAGAGATATCTATCGTTACGATGCATCTACAGGCAAACACGCGCAGATTACAACAAACAAGGGAGAGGATAGAGACCCAATCTATTGTGGAGATAATCAGATGGTATTCCTAAGCGAGCGCAACGGCGGCAGCTTTAATGTATATACCGCCTCTTTGGACGATACACAGAATGCAAAGGCGCTCACCTCATTTAAGGGCAATCCTGTAAGGTTCCTCAGCCGCGCCCAAAATGGAGTGCTCTGCTTTGGCTATATGGGAGAGATATATACAATGCAGCCGGGCAAGAGCCCTCAAAAGGTTAAGGTGCAGATCTCTATGGATGACCTCTCAGACACAGAGACACTCAACCTCTCTACTCCAAGCGACTTTGCAATATCCGACGATGGCAAGGAGATAGCCCTCATTGCAAGAGGCGAGGTCTTTGCCACAACAGACAAATATGCAACCACAAAGCGCATTACCGATACTCCGGGCGCAGAGGCAGGCCTTACAATCTCTCCGGATGGCAAGACAATTGTCTACTCTACAGAGAGGGATGGTCTTTGGACTCTTATGAAGGCTACAAAGGTTAATGAGGAGGAACTTAACTTTGCCAATTCCACCCTCATTAAAGAGGAGAAGCTATTTAAGGAGAATAATATAGAGCGTACAATGCCTCAATTCTCTCCCGATGGCAAGGAGATAGCCTTCCTGGAGAACAGAAGACAACTTAAGGTGCTTAATCTTAAGAGCGGCAAGGTGCGTACCATCACAGACGGAACCCAGCACTACGGTTACGACGAGGAGGGATTCTCCTATGAGTGGTCTCCAGATGGAGAGTGGTTTGCCGTTGAGTTTATAACCAACAGGCGTCATCCGTATTCAGATATTGGAATTGTCTCTGCCAAAGAGGGCGGCAAGATTCACAATGTTACAAATGATGCCTATATTACCACCCGTCCTCATTGGGCTATGGACGGCAATGCCATCATCTTTACCTCCAACAGGCTGGGACTCCGCTCACAGGCCTCTTGGGGAAGCCAGAATGATATCTTTGTGGCTCTGCTCAATCAGGAGACCTTTGATAAGTTCAATATGAGCGAGGAGGAGTATGCAAACTTCAAGGAGATGGAGAAGGCCAAGAAGGAGAGAGAGGAGAAGGCTAAGAAAGAGGCCGAGAAGAAGAAAGATGGAGACAAGAAGAAGGATGGAGATAAGAAGAAAGATGGCGACAAGAAGGATGGAGATAAGAAAGATGCCGACAAGAAGGATGACAAGAAGAAGGTGGTGATAGATTTTGACGGTATTGCAGATAGAATAGTACGTCTTACTCCATTCTCCGGCAGATTGGGCGGTGCTGCTCTTACCAAAGATGGCGCTACACTCTACTTTATGGCCTCTGTAGATAGAGGTTTTGATCTTTGGAAGGTTAATACCAAGACCCGCGAGACCTCTGTGGTTAAGAAGGGTGTGGGCACCTTTGGAGACCTCAAATGGGATAAGGAGCAGAAGAATCTCTATCTTATTGCTATGAGACCGGCTATCATTAATGTGGCAAACGGTTCATCAAAGCCAATATCCTTCAATATGCAGATGGAGCTTGACAGGGCCGGCGAGCGTGAGTATATGTTCAATCACGCGGTAAAGCAGGAGATGGAGAAGTTCTACAATACAAACTACCACGGTGTGGACATTCCTAAACTGCAGAAGGCATATCAGCCATTCCTTGCGCATATCAACAATAACTATGACTTTGCAGAGATGCTCTCGGAGTTCCTGGGTGAGCTTAATGTGTCACATACAGGGTCGGGATACAGAGCAAACCTGCAGGGTAAGGCAACTCCGGCATTTGGTCTGCTCTTTGATATGAGCTATCTTGGAGATGGTCTTAAGGTAGATGAGGTTCTTAAGGGCGGTCCGTTTAATGTAAGCGCATCTAAAGTTAAGCCGGGCGTTCTTTTGGAGAAGATAAATGGCAACCCTATTAAGGCAGGAGAGGATTACTTCCCGCTTATAAATGGCAAGTTGCGCGAGAATGTGCTCTGCTCATTCTTTGATCCAGCTACAGGCCAAAGATGGGACGAGACTGTAAAACTCATAAACAGCAGCAAGCAGAACTCTCTTATCTACAACAGATGGGTTGAGAGCAGAGAGAAGGAGGTTGAGCGTCTCTCCGGCGGCCGTTTGGGCTATGTGCATATAGAGTCTATGAACGACAAGAGCTACAGGGATGTCTATTCTCAGATTCTTGGCAAGTATAATCTTAAGGAGGGTATTGTTATAGATACCAGATATAACGGCGGAGGACGCCTGCACGAGGATATTGAGATTCTATTTAGCGGAGAGAAGTATCTGGAGCAGGTTGCAAGAGGTGTAGTTGCCTGTGATATGCCATCCAGAAGGTACAACAAGCACTCTATAATGATTGTTTGCGAGGCTAACTATTCAAATGCGCACGGAACTCCTTGGGTTTACAAGCATAAGAAGATGGGATCAATTGTAGGTATGCCTGTGCCGGGAACAATGACCTCTGTAAACTGGGAGACTCTTCAGGATCCGTCGCTCTACTTTGGTATTCCAGTAATTGGTTACAGAACAAAGGAGGGAACCTATCTGGAGAATAGTCAGCTGGAGCCGGATTTCCTGGTTAAGAACCAGCCGGACGAGGCTGTTGCAGGACGTGACGAGCAGTTGGAGGTTGCGGTACGCGAACTTCTTAAAGAGATAGATGCGGATAAAACCAGCTGGAAATAGTCCTTGCCGGTAAATATCCGCACCAGATTTTAAGCCATCTTAGAAGCCAAGGTTTTTCCCTTCTAGGATGGCTTTAAATATTTGTAGATGCACCTCCAGGGCGAATCCCCAATATTTCCAGCTGTGTTTGCCCGGAGAGAGCATAAGAATATATGGAATATTGTTCTCCTTGCATACTTTGCAGAAGGTCTCCGCATTGGTGGCATAGAAATCATCGTAACCGCTGGTTACTACCAGAGGAGTGCTAAGCCCTTTGGCCCTCTCCGCTACTCTTGTGTGGGCGCTCTGGGAGAGGCAGTAGAGAGAGTCCATACCTATTACAAGGCTCATCTGACTCTTTCTGAGATTGGTGCTTGGAAGGTCCAGCACACCGCTCATGCTGCCTGCTGTGCGGAATCTTGTGGTATCGTCCAGAAAGATATTTATAGCTCCGTGGCCGCCCATGCTAAGACCTGTTATGAAGGTGGTCTCTCTCTTCAGGTTGTATCTCTCTTTCATCTGCGGATAGAGCTCTTCATCCACAAAGGTCCTGTACTGCATCTTGGTAGGGTCTATGTTGTTCAGATACCAGCTGTTGTAGAAGCCATCGGGAGTAATAATGCGGAAGCCTGTGCGGTTGCTTATCTCCTGCAGGTCATATTTTGTGCTCCAATTGCTCCAGTCTCCGCTCCAACCGTGGAGCAGAAAGAGGGTAGGGGTCTGGGCAGATGCCGCCTCAGGCGAAAAGACAAGAATTGTGTCGTTGCATTTAAGGTTTGGGGAATTGATGATAATCTTCTCCTGTGCACCACTCTTTAAGGTGGTAAGAGTTAATAGCGCCCCCAGTAGGGCAAGTCTTCCAAAGTGTTTCATATTGTAGCTTCTGATTATGAGTTTTACATATTCTTTGCAAATTTAATTAATTTTGCAGAATAGAGTAAATGGGCTACTGTTATGAAGCGTTTGCATATTTCCAAAAAGAATCTGGTTCTCTTTTACGACAAGCACTTTGCAAAGATTGTATTTGTAATTGCATTTGTCTGTATGATACTCCTTTATCCTAATGTGGGCAAATTCAAATATGCCTACAGGAGCGGAACGCCGTGGATGTATGAGACGCTTATGGCTCCCTTTGATTTTCCTATTCTAAAGACATCCGCAGAGATAAATCAGGAGAGGGAACAGGTGGCAAACCAGCTTGTCTCATATTTTAAGGAGGATAATTCCATTGCGGCAATAAAGATTCTAGACCTTCAGCAGAACCAGCTTAAATATGCCCTCCCTCAGGAGGTGGAGAATAATATAGAGAACTCTCTTATAGATATATACGATAAAGGCGTTATAGGGGAGGAGTTCTACGACAGCTCTGCAGGTACAGATTATGTCATTGTTCAGCAGAACAAGAGGGCGCAGGAGCAATTGCTCATTCAGCTCTATACTCCCGGCAAGGCGCTCAGGCATATAAAATCCGAACTTATGGTTGCCTTCCCGGAGATGGATGCAGACTCGCTTATGAATCTTGCCGGAGCAAAAGAGCTGGTGGAGCCAAACCTCATCTATGACCAGAAGACCACCAATCTTGTGCACAAGGAGGCAATGGAGTTTATCTCTCCCACCAAAGGAATGGTCTATGCAGGCGAACTGATTGTCTCTCAGGGAGAGATAGTCACCCCGGAGATTGAACAGCTGCTGGATTCATATAAAGCGGAATACAACAATACAATGGGCTATTCGGGAGGCATTCTGCAGCTTCTTCTGGGGCACTCCATTGTGGTTGTTGCAATTCTTATCCTTATATATGTTACCCTCTATTTTGTAAACAAGGAGATATTCTATACCCATAACAAGTTCTTCTTCCTCATCTTCATCACCATCCTGATATTAGCAATAACAGCTTTGGTGTGGAATGTGGCAAGGGATTATTTCTTTATGGTGCCATACTCGCTCTTTGCGCTCTATACAATGGCCTTCTTCAGGTCCAAACTGGTCTTTCCGCTCTATATGATATCTCTCATACCTCTGCTGGTAATAAGCGAGCACGGCACGGTGCTCTACCTTATGAACGTTGTGGGAGGCGCAATGGCTCTCTACTTCTTCTCGCTCTTCAACAGAGGATGGCTGCAATTCTTCAACTCCTTTATGATATTTGTGGGAATGCTCCTAGTCTATCTCAGCTTTATCTTTATGGCAAATGAGCAGATAGATTATCAGGACTATATCATCTTTGGGCATCTCTTCCTTAATGCGCTCTTTGTGGTGGCCGCCTATCCACTGCTCTTCCTGCTGGAGAAGCTATTCGGCCTTGTATCGGGAGCAACATTAAGAGACCTCTCAGATACCAATACAAAAGTGCTTAAAGAGCTGGCATCCACTGCACCGGGTACATTCCAGCACTCTCTGCAGGTGGCCAATCTGGCAGAGCACGCAGTGGCGGAGATTGGAGGTGATACAAGGCTGGTGCGCGTTGGAGCCCTATACCACGACATTGGCAAGATGAACAACCCGCAGTGCTTCATAGAGAATCAGGCGCACGGCATAGATTACCATAAAAACCTCTCACCTGTGCAGAGCGCAAAGGAGATTCTGGCGCACGTGACAGATGGGGTAGAGCTTGCCAGAAAATATAATATTCCCGATATCATTACAGGCTTCATCACATCTCACCACGGATGCACCCAGGCCTCCTATTTCTATAACAAGTATATTAAGGAGGGCGGCAATCCGAAGGATATTGCTCTCTTTACCTACAAAGGCACCTATCCTGCAACAAAGGAGCAGGTGGTGCTTATGATTGCAGACTCTGTTGAGGCAGCTTCCAGAACACTGAATGACTATACAAAGGAGAGCATCTCCAATCTGGTGGACTCCATTCTGAGAAAAAAGATATCGGAGTCTCAATTTGAGAACTCCGATATAACTTACAAAGAGGTGAATATTGTCCGCGAGAGCCTCAAGAGGCAACTTGCCGAGATATATCACGCAAGAATCTCCTACAAATAGAGAAGCCCCGCTTATTGCCGTATGAACCTACTCAATGGATTGCAGAGTAATGGTGGTCTCTGCCATTCCATTCATAGTATCAATGCTCTTTTTAACCGGTCCTATACCCTCAACAAAGTACTCCTCCATATCCATGGTAACGGTCTGAATGCCCATATCCACCTCTACTGCAGAGATAAGGCGCAATGCATCATACTCTCCGGCACCAACCTTTACCTTTGTCATCTTCTTGTCACTCTTCATACCGGAAACAGTGTAGGTAATATCAAAATCCATTCCCTGGGTGCTGCCTGTAAATTTAAGGGTGCAATCCTTAAAACGCTGGTTGAGAGCAAGCGCAAGAGGCATTGTATAAGTCTCGCTTGAGATAATCTTGCAGTTCTCAAATTTATCCAGCATAGATTTGGCAATAACCTTAAGGTCTGCCTCATAACCATTTGCAGTTACATTATACACAACTTCGTTCTTCTCCAGAAGAGTTTTGCCATCCTTGTTGTATATGGCGTTGGAGAAGACAATGTTGCCATTTGCATCCTTCTTGGCACTGCTCTTTATAATACAGCTCTCATCTCCCATCGGGGAACGGGTCTCCGACAAGTATGTATAAACCTTTCCCTCCTGAGGAAAGTAGTAATTTTTTATTTGTGCATTTAAAGATAGGGAGAATATTACTCCCATAATAAGAATCAATAGACGTTTCATATCTCTATAAAGTTAATTGTTACTGTTTCAAAAACCCATTGCATCTCTTCCAAAAGGAATGAAAATATGTGCAAATGTAATATTTTTGTGATTTCATTCCTCGCTATGGGGTAAAATTAAGTATTTTTGCACAAATTGTTTATAAATGGAAAATAATCTCTTTACACCCTATAAACTTGGCCCCATTACGTTAAGAAACAGAACGGTACGCTCTGCTGCCTTTGAGAATATGGCAGAGAATCACACGGTCTCAGAGATGCTCTACAACTATCACACCTCTGTTGCGCGTGGAGGAGTGGGAATGACCACCGTTGCATACGCCTCCATATCGCAGAGCGGACTCTCATTTGAGAATCAGCTCTGGCTGCGCAAAGAGATAGTGCCGGATTTGAAGAGGCTCACCGATGCCATTCACAAAGAGGGCGCGGCCGCATCTGTACAGCTTGGCCACTGTGGCAATATGAGCCACCCTAGGCTTACCAAATGCATTCCCCTCTCCGCATCAAATGGCATAAACATCTATTCGCCAACTCTCCACAGGAGAATTAATGAGCGGGAAATGATTGCTATTGCAAAGGATTTCGGGAAGGCTGTTAAGATTGCAATGGAGGGAGGCTTTGATTGCGTGGAGGTTCATTCGGGACACGGATATCTTATAAGCCAGTTCCTAAGCCCCTACACAAACCGCAGAAGAGATGAGTACGGCGGCTCTTTGCAGAACAGGATGAAGTTTATGAAGATGTGTATGAATGAGGTTCTGGAGGCTGCGGCTGGCAAGATTGCGGTTGTCTCAAAGATAAATATGAGAGACGGCTTTAAAGGGGGCAATGATATAGAGGCTAATATAGAGATTGCCAAGGAGTTGCAAGCTATGAACCTGGATGCTCTTGTGCTTAGCGGAGGTTTTGTGAGCCGCGCGCCAATGTATGTTATGAAGGGTTCTATGCCAATAAAGAGCCTCACCCACTATATGCACCCGTGGTGGCTCAGGTGGGGAGTCAAGAGCTGCGGATGGTTTATGATGCCATCAGAGCCATTCAAGGAACTCTTCTTCCTGGAGGATGCTCTCAAGTTCCGTCAGGCGCTGCAGATGCCTCTTGTATATGTAGGCGGCATTGTGCGCAAAGAGAATGCGGAGAGGGCTTTGGAGAGCGGTTTCCAGCTGGTGCAGATGGGCAGGGCGCTCCTTCGTGACCCCGATTTTGTAAATAAGATGAAGAGCGGTGTGGAGAGCTGCGGATGCGGCCACTCCAACTATTGCATAGGCAGAATGTACTCCAAAGAGATGGCGTGCCATCACAACCTTAAGGAGCCGCTGCCTGCAAAACTTATTAAGGAGATAGAGCAGTTGGAGAGCAGATAGCTTTGCAGGGGGCTCTTTGCTGCAGAAATAAATATTATCTGATATGTCAATAAAGAATGTTGCATTAATAACCGGAGCAAGTTCCGGAATGGGAATACACTACGCAGAACAGCTCTATGCCTTGGGCTACAATGTGCTGCTGGTGAGCAACCAGGAGAGTGCGCTCAAAGAGGTGGCGGCGCAGATAGTTGAGAAGGATCCCGATGCTGCCTCAAAGGGTCTCATTGCAGATACTCTCTATATGGATTTGGCGGAGAGAGATGCCGCCGCACGATGCATGGAGTATTGCAATGGCAAAGATTATGAGGTGGAGATACTTATAAACAATGCAGGAGTCTACTTCTTCAAAGATCTTCTGGATTGCAGCCAGAAGCAGGTGGACCTTATCCTAAACCTGCACATCTATACCCTTACCGCACTCTGCCGACTCTTTGGTGAGCAGATGCGCCGGCGCAGGCACGGCTATATACTTAATGTCTCCTCAATCTCTACAAACACCCCCTTTGCTGCCATAAGTCTCTACTCTGCAACAAAGGCATATATCCGCAATATTACAAAGGCATTGCGTCTGGAGATGTATGAATATGGTGTAAGAGTTATGGTTGTAACCCCCGGAGCGGTTGCTACAGACCTCTACAACCTAGACAAAAAGTTGCAGAACCTGGGAGTGCATCTGGGCTTTATCATAAGGCCTAAAACCTTGGTTAAAAGAACCTTGCGCCATCTGCTTCACAGGCGTTGCAGAGAGTATATTCCAGGCTTTGCAAGCCTCTTCTATAAACCTGTTTACAATGCCTTCCCGCTTGAATTCAAACTCTGGGTGAGAAAGAAGACAGCGGATATGCGCAACAAATAAGAGTATGGGAGAGCAGAAGAGATATGCCCTTGTAAGCGGCGCAACCGGCGGAATGGGGAGATATATCTGCAAGTCTCTCCTGGAGAGGGGAATGACTCTCTACCTTCCATGCAGAAGCAGAGAGAAGGAGGAGGAGTTGAGGCATTTTCTGGAGAGAGAGAGCCCTCTCTACAAAAGAGATCTTGTGGTATGTGTACAGGCAGACTTTGAGTCCTTTGCCTCCGTGCTGGCCCTCTGCGAGAGGGTTATGGAGGAGTGTGGAGAGATAGAACTCCTTATGAACAATGCCGCCATAATTGCTCCGGAGTTTAAGCTTACTCCCGATGGATACGAGCGGAGCCTGCAGGTTAACTACCTTGTGCCAAGATATATGACAGAACTGCTCCTGCCACATATAACCAGGCAGGTAATCAATACCGTCTCCTGCTCTACAAAGGTGGTCTCATTCAACCGCTTCTGCAAAGAGATTGCAGAGGCGGAGATATTTGATATAGTTGAGGGGCGTTTTAACTACAATATAGAGGAGCACCGCAAACATTTCGGGCACCTTAAAGATTACAGCAGAAGCAAACTGCTTTTGGACGACTTCACACACCGGTTGAGGGAGAGAACAATGGGAGGACTATATGTGGATGGCGCAGACCCGGGAATTGTAGATACAAACATCATTACGCAGCACAGATGGTATGATTCTCTGGCAGATGTGCTCTTCAGGCCGCTAATACTCTCTCCGGAGAGGGGAGCGGCAAGAATTACAAAGTATCTTAAATAGCACTCTTTTGAAATCTTGCCATTTTTCCATAGATTTGTACTTCTTTAGATTAATCTAGTTGAAACCTATAACATCTTAACATTAATGAAAACAAAATTAAAACTGATTCTGCTCAGTTTTTTGGAATTTGCCGTTTGGGGCTCCTATCTTACCTCAATGGGCTCTTATCTAAATTCAATAGATCTTGGCAGTTTCATAGGCTATTTCTATTCGGGACAAGGATTTGTATCGCTTTTTATGCCAGCTCTCATTGGTATTATTGCAGATAAATGGATCTCTGCAGAGAAGGTTCTTGGCTATTGTCACATTCTTGCTGCAGCATTTATGCTTGGCGCATTCTGGTATTGCTTCAGCGTTGAGGCGGGTGGAGGCACTCCGCAGTTTGCACTGCTCTATACTCTCTATATGCTTAGCATTGCCTTCTATATGCCTACAATTGCCCTCTCCAACTCTGTCTCCTATTATGCGCTCAATAGTGCAGGGCTGGATACCGTAAAGGATTTCCCTTCCATAAGAATCTTTGGAACAATAGGCTTTATCTGCTCAATGGTTTGTGTAGATTTTGCAGGGCTGCAGAGCACAAGCTGGCAGTTCTTTGTATGCGGCGCCCTGGGTATGCTTATGGGAGCCTACTCATTCACCCTTCCTAAGGTGCCTGTAACCAAGAGTACCAAGAGTACAAAACTGGTGGATATCTTCGGCTTGCGCGCCTTTGCTCTCTTCTCGCAGAAGAAGATGGCAATCTTCTTTATCTTCAGTATGCTCCTTGGAGCAGCTCTGCAGGTAACCAACGGCTATGCCAATGTCTTCATAGGCTCTTTTGCAGAGATTCCTGCCTACGCAGATACATTTGGAGCAAAGCACGCCAATGTGCTCATATCTCTCTCTCAGTGCAGCGAGACACTCTGCATCCTGCTCATACCATTCTTTATGAAGAGGCTCGGAATCAAGGTGGTGATGGTTATCTCTATGCTTGCCTGGGTTCTCAGATTCGGACTATTTGGAATAGGTGACCCGGGAAGCGGAGTATGGCTCTTTGTCCTCTCTATGCTTGTTTATGGTGTGGCATTCGACTTCTTTAACATATCGGGATCTCTCTTTGTGGAGAAGGAGGCGGACGAATCCATTAAATCCAGCGCGCAGGGGCTCTTTATGATGATGACAAATGGATTTGGAGCCACTTTGGGTACACTTGCAGCTATGGCGGTAATAAATAGCTATGTCTATTCTCAACAGACAATAGAGGCAAAGATGGCAGGTTGGAGCACCTCATGGCTGATATTTGCAGGCTACTCTCTCGTTATTGCAATTGTCTTTGCACTGGTCTTCAAGTACAAGCATAACCCTAAAGAGGCATAAGGCGAAAATTTATCTTTTTAGATTTAATTTTTTTAAATTGTCAAAAGTTGTCAAAAGGGCGCCATACCTTTGTTTCAGTTAAACAATTAAAGGTATGGCACTCTTTTTCTTTATCCTTATGTGCGCTGCAGCTGCAGCAGAATTTATTCTTGTAATAAATGATATGACCTCAAAGAGAGGTACAAAGAAGGTTCAAGGGGCCTCTTGGCAGCTTATTTTGCTTGGAAGAGGACTCTCTCAAAAGAGCAGGGCAGAAGGTTTACTGATGGTTGATAAGAGGGAAGATAATCCCAAAGGCCCCGCTGATAACAGAGATGATTCCAAGCACCGCAATTATTATTCCGGAGACCTTGTTAACCATAATAAGCTGTTTCAGCCTGAACTTTTTCCTGAATACATTGATGGTTGTGCTTAGGATAAACCACCAGAAGGTAGCGCCTCCAAATACACCCCAAAGAATAGAGAATATCTTGAATTTGGAGGTCTCGCCGCTGGTAACATCTATTCCAACAACAGCAAAGAGACCTATAATCAGGAAGATTGCGCCTGGATTGGTAATGGTCATAAAGAAGGCCTCAAAGAAATCCTCCAGTCTCTTCTTATTCCCATTATTCTGCTTAACCTGTTTGAGAGGGTTTGTGAGATAGATTTTGATGCCTATAAGTACAATGATTATGCCTCCAATGAGCATAATCCAATCCTTCTGTTCTTTTATCAGGTTTTGTATAAAGGCCAATCCCAGCAGTGATATTCCTGCATAGAAGGTATCAGAGGCTGCAGAGCCTAAACCTGTAATAAGTCCGGAGTTCCTTCCTTTGCTAAGAGTCTTCTGAACGCACAATATTCCAAGTGGACCCAACGGTATAGAGGCTCCTATGCCAACTATAAAACCTTGTACAAGCGACAACAGCATAAATAATTTATATCTTTTGCGTACTTTTGTATATTCTAATAAGAAATGCAAATGTACCAAAAATTACTATCAAATAACAATATTGGGGAGATGCCCAAGAAAAAAGTTCTTCTAGTAATCTTCCTCCTCCCGCTTGTTTCGGCGTTGCTGCTCTCTCTTCCCTTTCTGGTAGAGGGGGTATGGTTTATTGCACTTATTGCCCTTCTCCCGCTTCTTGCGGCGGAGGAGATAGCAACACGCAGGGGTATAAGGGGCTTTTGGGCAATATATTATCTGGCATTTCTTATCTGGAATCTGCTTACAACCTGGTGGGTCTATCTTGCAACGCCTCCCGGAGCCATAGCTGCCTTTACAATCAATGCCCTTCAGATGAGTCTGGTCTTTGGGCTCTTCAGAAGGATGCGCAGGCTTACCGGAGGCTTTCTGCCATATCTCTTTCTTATAATAACCTGGCTGGCCTGGGAGCATTGTTACTTCAACTGGCACGTCTCCTGGCCTTGGCTTGTCTTGGGAAACTCCTTTGCCACATCGCTCTCCATTATACAATGGTATGAATATACCGGAGTATTGGGCGGCTCGCTCTGGGTGCTTCTCACAAATGCCCTTCTCTTCCGCATCATAAAGATGAAATGCAACGGAGAGAGAATTGCGCTCTCTACCCTCTCTGCAGCGCTTGTAATACTCTTGCCAATAGTGGCCTCACTCCTTATAGATGCCTCCCTAAAGAGAGAGATCCAGCAGGAGGGGGCGTCTCAGCCAAGAGCCGCATTTGCCATAATTCAGCCCAATATAGACCCATACTCAGACAAGTTTGGGGGAATGAGCCAGAGCGCGCAGACAACACAACTGCTCCAGCTCTCTGCAGAGGCGCTGGATAATATGCCAACCTTGGGAGACTCTTCAACCATTGTTCTCTCTCCGGAGACATTTCTCTCTCCCGATGGCAGCCGCAATTCCCTTCTGCTGGAGTATGCGCCGCTGGAGAACAGCTCCTTCCGCAGAATCTATGATTTTGCAACAAATAGGGGAGTGGACTACATTGTGGGAGGTGTAACCTATTCCATAGATGAAACAGCAGCAAAGAGAAATACGCATAACACTGCAGCAATGATCTTCAGGGAGGGGGCCATAGAGTACTACCACAAATCAAAGTTGGTGATAATGGCGGAGAGCACTCCATTCGTAGGCATTTTTAAGCCATTGGAGAAGTTTGCCATAGATTTGGGGGGCTCTGTGGGCAGTTTTACCACACAAAAAGAGCGGAGCATCTTCTCAACCTCCAATGGAGTTAAGATAGGAACGGCAATATGCTATGAGTCTGTTTACGGCGATTTCTACAGAGAGTATATACTCAAGGGCGCAAATGTAATGTCCATCATTACCAACGACGGCTGGTGGGGCAATACCCCAGGCCATCGCCAGCATCTGCACTATGCCTCTCTGCGCGCCATAGAGACAAGACGCGCCATAGCAAGATGCGCAAATACAGGCATCTCCGCCTTTATAGACAAGAGAGGCAGAATAGTTGCGGCCTCCGAGTGGTGGAAGCCGCAATACCTTAACGGGTCTCTGCCTCTGGAGGAGAGGCTCACCTTCTTTGTAACCAACGGAGATGTGATAGGCAGGGTTGCCCTCTTCCTCTTCTGGCTGCTCCTTATTATGGGAGTTGTAAGAGCACTTACACGCGGGAAGCTCTCTCCACAAGGTAAAGAATAGATTTGAAGTCTATTCCATTGGCCTTAGAGAGTCCAATCTCGCAGGTGCGGCTTGTTGCATATCCGCTGGTGCATCCCTCTGTCTGCTCTCTGTGATGTCTGGTGCCGTGGTCGTTCAGCTCCGGGTGTGTAAAACCTCTGTCGCCGGCAAAGCCGCAGCAGTTGCTCTCAATAAAGACAACCTCCTTTGCGCATTTTTTGGCAATCTCCACAAGGTCCTTATCTACACCCAATTTCTTTGCAGAGCAGACGGCATAGATGGCAACCTTCTCATCTACAGGAGTAATGGTAAGGTTGTCAAGCAGATACTTCTTAATAAACTCCGCAGGCTCGTAAAGCTTAAGAATGTGGTCCATATTTGTGTGCATTGTATAGAGGCAAGGGCTCATATCGCAAAGAATCGGATATTTGCCATTCTCGGAAGCCTTCATAAGCGCTGCCTGCAACTCGTCCGAGGCTCTCTTGCCTGCCTCCACATAACCCTTGCTAGAGAAGGCCATTCCGCAGCAGAGCTTGTTCAGATTCTCCGGATAGCGTATTGTGTAACCTGCCCTCTTAAGCAGCACCTCTGTCAGGCGGGTTATCTCCAGTTCATCAGAGTAGTTCTTGGAGACACCCATACTTCTGGTAATGCAGGATGGGAAATAGACCACAATCTTCTCTCCTGCAGTGCTCTCTTTCCAAGCGCTCTCCGTACAAGCGCTCTCCTTAATCTTGTGCGCATTCTTAGGGAAATGCTCTGTCCATCTTGGAATGCTCTTGAAAGAGGCCCAGCGCGCCGCAGAGGCCATAGCCCCAAAGACCCTCTTGCCAAATATATTTCTTAATACATAGAGTGTGCCCAAAGCGCCTCTCATTCCGCCTGTAACCCTATCCATATTGGTTGCAAGTTTAGTGGCAATCCTCTCCGCCCTTGGCGAGTGCCCCTCGTGTCGGAGCTCTTTAATAAGTTTTCCCGTATCTACCTTTACAGGGCAAATCATAGCACAGAGACTGTCTGTGGCGCAGGTAGTCTCTCCCCAATAGGCATAACGCTGTTGCATCTCTGCGGCAATATGTGGAGCCTCTCCGCTCTTAAGCAGTCGCTGCATCTCCCTAAAGGAGGCAACACGCTGTCTTGGAGAGAGTGTAAGCCCCTCCGCAACGCAGGTTCTCTCGCAGAAGCCGCACTCCATACATTTGTTTACCATCTCTTTTGTATCGGGACAAGGCTTAAGGTTGGCAATATGGGCATTTTTGTCACTATTCAGAATAACCCCCGGATTAAGTATGTTCTTGCTGTCGAAGAGGCTCTTTATTCTCTTCATAAGGCTGTATGCCTGCTCGCCCCACTCCAGCTCTACAAACGGCGCCATATTGCGGCCGGTGCCATGCTCTGCCTTAAGCGAGCCGTCATATCTGCTAACCACCATATTGGCAATATCCTCCATAAAGTTGGCATACTTAATAACCTCCTCTTTGCTGCCAAAGTCCTGATTGAACATAAAGTGCAGGTTGCCGGCAAGTGCATGGCCAAAAATTACGGCATCCTCATAGCCATCTTTGTCAAATATCTTCCTCAGCTCTGTTGTTGCCTCGGCCAGCTTTGGCACAGGGAAGCAGATATCCTCAATAATTGAGGTGGTGCCGGCCTTTCTCATACCCGCAACGGTAGGGAGTGTCTCCTTGCGCAATTTCCAAAGTGTAGCCTGCTCCTTGGCATCCTTTGTAAACTTATATGGAAGCTCTGTCTCAAAGCCCTTTATCCCCTCTGTAATTGCAGCAATCTTCTTCTCCAGCTCCTGCTCATTCTCTGCGCGGCACTCAATAAGCAGCGCGCAAGCCCCGTCGGAGACGCTCTTAATATACTCCGGAACACCCTGAGCATTCTCCACAGATTTCATAGCCGCCCTGTCCAGCAATTCAACCGCAGAGACAGGCAGCTTCTGCAGCTCCTGTACGGCACTGCAGGCCTCCTTTATTGTAGGATAAATTGCAAGCGCAAGCCCTTTGTGCTTATGCTCCACTACAGTATTGTAGGTAATGCTGGCAATAAAGGCCAGAGTGCCCTCAGAACCAATTATAACGTGTTTAAGAATATCAAAGGCCTCCCGATAGTCCACAAAGGCATTCAGGCTATATCCTGTGGTATTCTTTATCTTGTACTTCCTCTCTATGCGCTCCTTAAGCTGCTGGTTGGCATAAATCTCCCTGCTTATAGCCTCAAGCCCCTCCAGAAGTTGGCCGTGGGTTGCCCTGAAGGCCTCCCTGGACTCCTTGCTGGCAGTATCCAGCATAGTTCCGTCCGCAAAGATAAGTTTAAGGTCTGCTACGGTCTTGTATGAGTTCTCGCTTGTGCCGCAGCACATTCCGCTGGCATTGTTGGCAGCAATTCCGCCAATCATTGCAGAATCTATAGAGGCAGGATCGGGACCAATCTTTCTGCCGTACTTAGCAAGAAATGTATTGGCATAACCTCCGCGCAGACCCGGCTGCAACTCTATTTTAAGACCGCTCTCAAGCACCTTGTGGTCTCCAAAGCCGTGAGTAGCAAAGACAAGCACACTGTCGCTCTGAGCCTGTCCGGAGAGCGAAGTTCCTGCAGCCCTGAATGTTACAGGTATCTCCATCTCCCAAGCATTGGCCAATATATGCTGAATCTCCCTATTGTTCTGAGCCTTAATGACAAGCTTAGGAGTATATCTGTAAAAAGAGGCATCTGTACCAAAGGCCAGTGTGCTCAATGAGTCGTGAAACATTCTCTCTTTTGGAATCAAGGTCTTAACCTTGTTGTAGAAATCTTTGTATTTTCCTGTTATCATAGCTGCGATAATTTAATTCTCATTTATTGCCTCAAGCAATTGCTCAAGGCTCTTCGGGGTAAGCCTGCGTCCAACAATAATGCCCTTGTCTGTTGTAAGCAGCATCTGCGGCGTAGAGATAACGCCATAGAGAAGAGGAAAGTTGCTCTCCACCTCAGGGTCCCATAGGTCTATGCGCTCCACCTGCGGATTCTTTATAAGAGAGAACTTTGCGCACTCGCTCATCCACTCACTCCTGCTGCTGCCTGTAAAGATGGCATATATCTTTATTGGTATTCCCGAATAGCGCTGCAGCAGCTCTGCAAGCAACGGAGTGGTTGCCCTGCAACTGCTGCAATTGGAGGTGTAAAAGTAGAAGAGCTGCAAAAATGGAGAGGCACCATCCGAACCCTCCCCGCATTGTGGAATGGAGTGCAAGCAACCCAGCGAATCGGGAAGCTCTATCTGCGGCGCCTGCATTCCTATAAGGGAATGCTCATTCATCTGCACAAATGCCATTATGCTAAAATAGGTCTCATACCCCAGCATCTCCTCTATGCTGCCACTCTCGTCATTAAGCAGATACCTCTTTGCAATCTCAACTGCAACAGCCTCCTGCCCCATAATCTCAGCCTCCTTAAAGAGGTTGAATATCTGCAGTGCGATATATGGCTTAAGCGTGCTGTGAGCACTCTGCACCAAATCCTCTGCAATAAATGTCAAAGCCTCCGTGCTGTTTCTCTCAAGGCTCTTCAGGTAAGACTCTACGCTGCTCTTAACAAAATTGGTGTAGAGCACTCTTGGGTCCTCCAGCGGCAGTACAGACCTTATATACCTTACACTTCTGCACCTGTTATCCAGCGAGAGGCGGCACAATGAGGTAAAGAGCGCAGAAGAATCGCTTGCCAGCGCCTTGCTATAGATGGAATCAAGCGCCTCCTTAGCCTGTTTATTGCCAATTGTGCCAGCAGAGAAATCCCTTATAGAGGCATTAAGCTCTGCCAGCAACCCATTCTCCGCAGCCCCCTCAAGCGCCTGCGCATAAAAGGCATCATTCTTATAACTTATGGCATACTTCTCTTCCCGATGGCTCTCTGCATCAGATACAAAGAACTCCATAATATTGCGCACCTTGCCGCCGGCTCTCCTGCGCAGTTCCACCACATACTCTCCGCATTTGGCATTCTGCAGAGTAAGGATTATGCTTCTGCCCTTAACAATGCCATAGGAGAGGGGAGCGGTGGAGAGCTCTCCCCAGGTAAATCCCTTTATTGCAATTGTATCTCCCTTAGAGATGGCACCGCACTCTATTGCCGCCTTGCAGTTGAGCCTTAATCTTAAGGCACCTTCCGCAGAGCGCAGTTGCTGAGTGCTGCCAAAGAGCAGTGCAACAAAGAGCAGAGATATATAAGACCATCGTTCCAACCCCTATTCTTGCTTATCCGATTTTACAGGCGGTATATTAACCATTCCTGCCTTTATATATTTTTGAATGTTTACCCCCTTTGGCATAAAGAGCTCTGCATTGCCCTGATGAATAATCACATCCCTTGCAACGGTGCTTGAAACAAAGGAGTACTCTTGCGATGCAGGAATGTAGATTGTGAGAATATCCGGAGCCATCTTTTTGTTTGCCTGGGCAATTACGCTCTCCAGCTCAAAATCTGTAGTGGTGCGCAATCCTCTTACTATATAGTTGACTCCTAGTCTTTTACAAAGGTCTATGGTAAGTTCCGAATAGGTGCATACCTCTACGTGCTCCAATCCTTTTATGGCATCCTCTATAATCTTTACTCTTGTGCAGGGACTGAAATAGCCGCTTTTGGAACTGTTGTAGCCAACGGCAATAATAACCTTGTCGAAGAGTTTAAGCGCAGATATAAGAACATCGTAGTGACCTATTGTAAAGGGGTCGAATGAACCCGGAAATATGGCTGTACGCATTACAACATCAATTCTATAATTATTGTGTAAAATTAGCGTATAATTGAATAATTACCAAACAATGGGGGCAATTCCGTTCTCTATAAGATAATTGTTGCATTTGGAGAAGTGTCTGCACCCAAAGAATGCTCCTCTTGCAAGCGGAGATGGGTGCGCTGCCTCCAGCACAAGGTGCTTGTTGTGGTCTATGAGCCCGCTCTTGCTGCGGGCATAGTTGCCCCATAGCATAAAGACAAGATGCTCCCTGCGACTGGAGAGCAGAGAGATAACCGCATCTGTAAACTCCTTCCACCCCAAGCCGGAGTGGGAGGCAGGCTGATTTGCCCTTACGGTAAGCACTGCATTAAGCAGAAAGACCCCCTGCCTGGCCCATCGGGTAAGGTCTCCGCCTCGTGACGATGTGTCAATGCCCAAATCCGTTGAAATTTCTTTGTAGATATTCTTTAATGACGGGGGAGCGGCAATACCCTCCGGAACGGAGAAGGAGAGGCCGTGTGCCTGACCGGGATTATGATAGGGGTCCTGTCCAAGTATCACAGCCTTTACCCTGTCTGGAGGAGTAAGATTAAAAGCATTAAAGATTTTTGAGCCGGAAGGATAGATTACAACGCCGTTGCGCTTCTGCTCATGCAGAGACTCAACCAGCCTTGCAAAATACTCCTTTTCAAACTCATTCTTAAGGAGTTCTTTCCATCCCGGCTCAATCTTAACATCTATCATCTCGCTTCAATCCTCAATCCTCAATCCTCAAAGATAAATTTGAGCACATCCTCCATACTCTTAACATATTTGAAGGAGAGGCCCTCTATATAGATGCTCTTAATCTCGTTAATATCCCTTCTGTTATCCTCAGAGAGAACAATTGTATCTATTCCGGCCCTCTTTGCGGCAAGAATCTTCTCCTTTATGCCTCCAACAGGGAGCACTTTGCCCCTTAAGGTCATCTCTCCTGTCATTGCAATGCCGTGCTTTACGCATTTGCCGGAGAAGGCAGAGGCCATAGCGCTCACAATGGTTATGCCGGCAGACGGACCATCCTTCGGAACGGCGCCCTCAGGCACGTGTATATGTATATCCTTGGATGCAATCTCCTCTGCAGTAACACCAATCAGCTCCGGATGAGCCTTTATGTACTGGTAGGCAATTGTGGCAGACTCCTTCATAACATCTCCTAGATTACCTGTGGTTGTAAGCACCCCTTTACCCTTGCTCAGGCTGCACTCCACAAAGAGAATCTCACCTCCAACCTCAGTCCAGGCAAGACCTGTAACCACTCCGGGCATCTCATTGCCCTTCTGCAGGTCTTGGAAATGCACCGGAAGGCCCAATATGCTCTTCACATCCTTAGGAGTTATGCTTACACTAGACATACCGTCAACTGCAATCCTTTTGGCAGCGTAGCGGGCAAGTTTGGCAATCTGCCTATCCAGATTTCTTACTCCCGATTCCCTCGTGTATTCGTTTATTATGGTCTCAATGGCAGCCTTGTTAATCTTAAACTGGAAACTCTTGAGCCCGTGCGCCTCGCGCTGCTTCTTAATAAGGTGATCCTTGGCAATGAAGTATTTCTCCTCTGCAAGGTATCCGCTTACCGGAATCATCTCCATTCTGTCCTTAAGGGCAGGGGAGATATTGCCAATGTTGTTGGCTGTTGTTATGAAGAGCACCTTGGAGAGGTCGTAATCCACATCAAGGTAGTTGTCGTGGAAGGCAGTGTTCTGCTCCGGGTCAAGTGCCTCAAGAAGTGCAGAAGAGGGGTCTCCCTTGTAATCGGAGGCCACTTTATCAATCTCGTCCAGCACAATTACAGGGTTGGACGAACCGCACTTCTTTATGGTGTCTATTATCCTTCCCGGCATAGCGCCAATGTAGGTCTTTCTGTGGCCCCTTATCTCAGACTCGTCGTGCATTCCTCCAAGTGAAATCCTTCCATATTTCCTGCCAAGCGCCTTGGCAATGGATTTGCCCAGAGAGGTCTTACCCACTCCCGGAGGCCCATAGAGGCAGAGAATAGGAGATTTCATATCTCCCTTCAATTTAAGAACGGCAAGATATTCAATAATCCTCTCCTTAACCTTATCCAGTCCATAGTGGTCCTTGTCCAGCACCTCCTGGGCGTTGCTAAGGCTCAGATTATCCAGTGTGGTCTCGTCCCAAGGGAGGTCCAGCATAAACTCCAGATAGTTTAGCTGCACACTGTAATCGGGAGAACTGCTAACCATCTTTTCCAGTTTGGAGAGCTCCTTGCTGAATGCCGCTGCCACTTTTGCAGGCCACTTTTTCTTTGCGGCCCTTTCGCGCAGCTTCTCAGAATCCTGGCTGCCGGCCCCCATGCCCAGCTCCTCCTGGATGGTCTTTAGCTGATTGTTAAGGTAGTACTCGCGCTGCTGCTGGTCCATCTCGCTCTTTACCTTCTGCTGAATGTCATTCTTAAGCTTAATGAACTCTATCTGTTTCTGCAGCAACTCCAGAAGCCTCATTCCCCTTTCGGTAGGGTTGGACTCGGAGAGTATCTTTATCTTGTCAGATATCTTCTCAAACTCCATATTGGCTGCTATAAAGTTTATGAGGAACTCAAATCCCTCTATGTTCTTTATGGCAAAACTCAACTCTTGGGGGATGTTTGGAGACATCTTTATTATTGTAAGCGCCGCATCCTTTATGGAATCGGCGACATAATCGTTATAGTTGTCGTCCTCTTTGGCTCTAACTTCGGGAAGATTCTCTACAATGCCTACCAGATAGGGTTCTCTTGAGAGTATCTCCTTCAGGGATATTCTGTGAATGCCCTGCAAAAGCGCGGAGAGGGTGCCGTCGGGAAGCTCAATTATCTTTATAATCTTTGCAGCCACGCCAATGTTGTACAAATCTTCAAAGTCCGGCTCCTCCACTTTTACGTTTTTCTGGGTAAATGTGGCAATTATCTTTGTGCCTTTGTATAAGGTCTTTATGAGTTTAAGGGATTTCTGTCTGCCTATGGTCACCGGAAGCACTGTGCCCGGAAAGAGCACTGCATCTCTGGTTGCAAGAATAGGCAGTGTGTTAGGTATATCTATATCCTCTACATTGGATGAGCCCTCCACATTAACTATAGGTAAAATGTTATAGTTCCCCGCACCCTCCAGCTGACTCAGCTGATCCAATATCATCTCTGGTAATTTCATAAATAATGTCAAATTGTCAGTTTATAATAATTTCCCTCTAAATTATAGTTAGACACTCATAAAAGTCAATCATTGTGCCAAACTTTCCTTTGTAAGAATAAAAAAAATATCTAACTTTGTCGCTCACAATCGAATTTAAATAAATACAATAAAATACATAATATGACAAAGGCAGATATCGTTAACGAGATTGCAAAGACAACAGGTATGGAGAAGATTGCCGTACAGAATGTTGTCGAGACTTTTATGGAGACTATCAAAGGCTCATTGGCAGCCGAGAAGAATGTCTATCTTCGTGGCTTCGGCAGCTTTATTATCAAGAAGCGCGCTCAGAAGACTGCGAGAAATATTTCAAAGAATACAACATTAGTTATTCCTGCGCATAATATTCCAGCTTTTAAACCAGCTAAAGTATTTATGAGCAAGGTTAAAGGTAAATAATTTTTAAAAGTTTTTGTTATGCCAAGCGGAAAGAAAAGAAAGAGACATAAAATGGCTACACACAAACGCAAAAAACGTCTTCGCAAGAATAGACATAAGAAGCGTAAGTAGTGTTTGGCCGCTAGATGTCGGTAATCAACAGGCGATGCCTAACATTGGGCATCGCTTTATGTTTTATCTACGGTAATAGATGGAGAAAGATTTAATTATTGATGTTAATCCGGCAAACATTACCATTGCTTTGCTGGAGAATCACAAATTGGTTGAACTTAATATAGAGAGTAATACCGGCTCTATATCTGTGGGAGATGTATATCTGGGCAGAGTAAAGAAGATTATGCCTGCCCTGAATGCGGCTTTTGTGGATATTGGAGATGAGAAGGAGGCATTTATTCACTATTTGGACCTTGGCTTGAACTACAAGGCTTTCGACCTCTTTGCAAAACACCTTCAGAAAGAGAAGGATATGAATTCTTTCTACTCCAACATAACTGTAGATTCAATTTTGGAGAAAGAGGGCAAAATAGAGGATGTGCTTACAGTTGGACAACCTATTATAGTGCAGATTGTCAAAGAACCAATCTCCACCAAGGGTGCCAGACTGACAGCAGAGATCTCCATTGCCGGAAGAAACATTGTTTTGCTGCCGTTTGCCGATAAGGTGAACATCTCTCAAAAGATCTCCTCAAAGGAGGAGAAGAGGAGATTGGAGAGGCTGGTTTACAGTATTTTACCAAAGAATTACGGAGCTATCATAAGAACTGCCGCAGAGGGAAAGAAGGCCGCTGTGCTTGATGCGGAATTGCGTTCCCTCATCTCCAAGTGGGAGGATTCTTTTGAGGCCATAGCAAACGGTAAACCGCCAAAACTTCTCTTCAACGAGCGCAGCCGCACCACAACCATTCTCAGGGATCTCCTGAATGACTCATTTACAAACATTGTGGTTAATGACAAGGAGGTGTATCAGGAGATACTCTCATATATCTCCACCATTATGCCGGACCAGAAGGATATTGTGAAGTATTACAAAGGCAATACTCCAATATTTGATGCATACGACCTTACAAAGCAGATAAAGGGCTCCTTTGGCAAGGTTGTTCCAATCAAACAGGGGGCGTACATTGTCATAGAACACACAGAGGCTCTTAATGTTGTGGATGTAAACAGCGGCATACGCGCAAAGACTGCGGAACAGGAGGAGAACTCCTTTATAGTAAATATGCACGCCGCAGATGAGATTGCGAGACAGATGCGCCTTAGGGACATTGGCGGAATTGTAATAGTGGACTTCATAGATATGGACGACAACGACCATAAGGTTGCCCTATACAAGCATATGCAGGAGCTTATGACCAATGACAGGGCAAAACACAATGTTCTTCCATTAACAAAGTTTGGTCTTATGCAGATAACAAGACAGCGAGTAAGACCAGCTACAGAGATTAAAGTAAACGAGAAATGCCCTATGTGCCACGGCACGGGAGAGATAGCTCCCACCATTCTTGCCGATGAGGCCCTTGAGAGGGAACTTGCTTACTATGTAAAGGAGCGACACATAACCTCTTTCATCCTAAAATTGAATCCGGTTCTGGAGGCTTACATCACAAAGGGATTCTTCAATAGCATCAAGCGCAAATGGTGCAAGAAATACAAATGCGCCATAAAGACAGAGAGCGTATCTGACTTTATGCTAATGCAGTCCCAGTGGTGCAACTCCAAAGGGGAGGTACTTGAAGATTGAGAGACAAAGATCTCACACTACAAACAGACGAGGGTGGCACTTTGCGGTCACCCTCTTCTGTTTTTTGTTCTGTGTCTGAGCATCTGCCCCCGGCCAGTTCCCGGCCAACTCCCAGCCAGTCGGCAGCTCCCGGCCAGCCCCGGTCAGCTCCCGGCCAGGAGGCAGCCATTTCCAGCACCCAACACCTGCGTCCCTGGCCAAGCGACAGCCATTTCCAGCAGAGTTGGCAACTCTTCCGCACAGACCGTGGGCGCCCAAGCCTTCAGAACCCTCGATTTCAGGCTTTTCGAGCACAAAATCGCCATTTTTGTGCGCTTTTGCCCTTCGGAGCCCCCGATTTCAGGCTTTTCGAGCACAAAATCGGGCTTTTTGTGCTCGGAGGACTGGGAAAGTGGCATTGGGAATCCTAAAATTGGCATCGGGAATACCGAAAGTGGTCTTCCTGCAAATCACCGCGCACACCTCTAAAATGTAAAGTCTTTATAACCAGATAATTAACTTTCGAGGGTGTGCTCGATGAGCTCAAATTGTGCTCACCGAGCACGGCTATAAAATATAATTACCTGTGTATTAGATGTTTATGTTTTTAAAGTGTGCTCGGTGATTTGCACGAACGACGCACCCACCAAGTTGCAGCCTTATCCGGCACTCAACACCTGCGCCCCGGCCAGGCGACAGCCTCATCTGGCGGAGATATGGAGGTGGCGTAGGCAATCGGTGCAGATGGGCCGACAGATTTGCGTCTGTCTGAG
>SAMEA3663028__coassemble_142_pt1 | contig 32248 bp, 29 predicted proteins | sample SAMEA3663028__metabat2_low_PE_034 | metagenome-assembled genome bin SAMEA3663028 (sample SAMEA3663028) | pig gut metagenome | biome: pig gut; feature: pig-associated habitat; material: faeces | place: France | collected 2012
TCCACATTATTGCGTGGAAACGCTCGCTAAGCACTCTGGCCTGGTTTGGTCCAATGCGGGCATATGGCGGCCTGTATAGGTTGGAATGAATCATCTCATCCGCAACATCTATATCCCTCACATAATCTGCAGTATCCATACCCCAGCCCTTTATATGGCTATATGAATGATTGCCAACGGCATGCCCGCGTCTTAGAATCTCCTTGAAGAGTTCGGGAAACATCTCCACATTCTTTCCAAGACAGAAGAAGGTAGCTTTGGCACCATACTTGTCCAGCTGATCCAGAACCCACGGAGTAACCTCCGGGCGCGGACCATCGTCAAAAGTAAGGAAGACGGCATCCTTAACCTCCGGGAAGTTCCAAATGAAGGTGGGGAAGAGCCTTCTTATTATTTTAGGCGGATTAATCTTCATATTAGCTTTTGTGTGGCAAAAATAGTAATAAAAATGGTTAACTTTGCAGAATAGGCGTAACTTGGAGTTATTATTTATGAGCAGAGGCATATCAAGTCTAAAAATTATTGCAGCACTTCTCTTGGCGGCACTGGCATCGCTCTCCTGCAGCAGCAAGAGGGAGCATATACCGGAGCGCACCGTAGCGGAGATTATGGAGAAGATGTGGCTGGCAGACCAGTACTACCAACTGCGGCGCAATATGGCGTCCCAACTGGATTCAGTAAATATATATGCCTCAATAATTGAGGATTACGGTTATACCATAGAGGATTACAGAAACTCCGTCACCTACTACCTTACCCGTCCGCACGGCATATCGGATATCATAACAATTGCCCACAACAACCTTAAGGAGAAGGCGGAGGAGCTTGCCAAGCTTGTGGGAGAAATGGAGCTTGCAGAGCAGATGAAGTGGAGCGGAAGAGACAGCATAGAGACGCTGCACGTAGATTCGCTCATACACCACCCCGGAATGCGCTCAATCAAATGGCTCTGCCAACCTACAAAGATTGTATGCAACCCTATGCAATCGCTGGAAGAGTCGGATATTCCATCCAACCCTATCTGGTGGCAGAAGAATATAGAAGAGGCAGAATACCCCTCTACCGTAGTGCTTATCAAGGATTTCAAATCGGGAGCAGAGGCAAAGTCTTCTTGCAATATACCGGAGAATGCCGCCAACCGCCAGACAGACGAGGACGACAACTTCCCTTCTGACGAGGCAATAAAGGCAATGATGGAGCAGAAGGCGGCAGAGAGGCAGGCAGAGGAGAAAAAGCCCTACAGGGAGACCAGGACCAAAACCAAAGTGGTGAAGAGATACAATAATAAATAGAAGAAAAAGAGCAGAAGAGATGTCTACAGGACTATATGAAGCAATAGTATTTGGCCCCATAATAAGCCGCAGGTTGGGCCACTCGCTGGGAGTTAACCTGCTGCCGCAGCATGGCAAATGGTGCAATTTCAACTGCATCTACTGCGAGTGCGGGTGGAATGAGGAGCATACAGAGGATAAGGTTCTTCCCGATGCGGCTGCAGTAAAAGCAGCCCTGGAGCATAAGCTGCAATCGCTCAAGGAGGCGGGAGAGAACATAGATACCATCACCTTCTCCGGCAACGGCGAGCCTACGCTTAATCCGCACTTTCCGGAGATTATTGACAATACAATAGAGCTGCGCAACAGCTATTTTCCAAAGGCGGTTATCTCCGTACTCTCCAATGCCACCAGAATCCACATAAAAGAGGTTAGGGAGGCGCTTATGAAGGTAAACAACCCTATTCTTAAGATTGACTCTCCAGACCCTGCCGTAGTGGATGTAATAAACAAGCCTGCAGAGGGTTACAGTTTGGAGAGGGTAATAGAGAATATGAGGCTCTTTAAAGGCAACTTCATTCTGCAGACAATGTTTCTTAAGGGAGAGTGCGACGGAACCGCAATAGACTGCACCAATCCGGAGCTCTGCCGCAGATGGAGGGAACTGGCGCTGAGCCTCCGCCCAAGAATGATTATGATGTACACGCTGGACAGGGAGACCCCTGCCAAAAATCTCTCCATTGTTACAATAGAGGAGATGGAGGAGATAGCCGCTCCGCTCCGCAAAGAGGGAATGGAGATTCAGATTAAAGGCCCCAGCAGAGAGAGAAGATAAGATATAATTTAAAAGAGAATATTATGGAAAAGATTCTGAAACAATACGACTACAATCCAAAGAGTGAAGAGATTAATGCCACTCTGGCAGAGATAGAGAGCAATCTGGAGAGCTGGAGACGCAACGAAGTGCTCTACAGTTGCATTGGCTTTACAGACCTCACAACACTAAAGACAGAGGATACCCCAAGCAAAGTAGCCTCTCTTACAGAGAAGGTAAATAATTTTAAGAGCGAGTTTCCCGATGCCCCATACCCTGCCTCCATCTGCGTCTATCCCAATTTTGCCTCTGTAATAAGAGACAACCTTAAAGTGAAGGGCGTGGATATCACAACCGTGGCAGGTTGCTTCCCCTGCTCGCAGAGTTTCCTGGAGGTAAAGGAGCTGGAGTGCAGACTGGCAGCAGAGAATGGTGCAAACGAGATAGACATTGTGCTTGCCCACAACTCATTCCTGGAGGGCAATTACAAAGCCGCCGCAGAGGAGATAAGCAGCATTAGAAGGCTTCTTCCAAAGGAGGTTGTGCTGAAGGTAATTCTGGAATCGGGCTCGCTTGCAGAGCCTGAAAAGATTGCTGCTGCATCATACCTTGCAATGGAGGCAGGCGCAGACTTCATAAAGACCTCCACAGGAAAGCAGGAGCCAGCCGCAACACCGCAGGCTGCAGTTGTAATGTGCAACTGCATAAAGAGCTATTACAAGAAGAGCGGCCGCAAGGTGGGCTTCAAACCTGCCGGAGGCATCTCCACAACCAAAGATGCGCTAACCTACTATGCAATAGTGGAGAGCATACTTGGCAAGGAGTGGCTTAACAAAGATCTCTTCCGCATAGGCGCAAGCCGCCTTGTAAACAATCTCCTCACCGATATTCAGGGCACAACGGTAAAATATTTCTAACAGACTCTAACTCCCTCCACATTGCTTATGAGGATACTGGTTACAGGAGCTAACGGACAACTTGGATGCTCGCTTATGCAGCGTGCGCTGGAAACTGCCACAACTGCAGGCAGTGCAGATGCCGCAGAAGAGCAATGCTTCCTCTTTACAGATATCTCAACCGGCGGCAGCAGCAGTGGCAGCAGCAGCCACTTCCAAGTAACGCCTCTGGACATTACAGATTATGCGGCGGTAGAGCGCTTTGTAGCCGACAACAACATAGAGATTATCATCAATTGCGCGGCATACACCAATGTAGAGATGGCAGAGGAGCAGAGAGAGGCTGCAGAACTGCTAAATGACACGGCACCCGGGCAGCTTGCCCAAATAGCAGCGGCGCACAACGCCCTTCTCATCCACATCTCCACAGACTATGTCTTTGGAAGAGAGCCCTACAACACCCCCTGCAGAGAGGAGCATCAGGGCACGCCCACAGGGGTATATGGAGAGACAAAGCTTATGGGCGAGAAGAGGGTTCTGGAATCGGGATGCAAATATGTAATAGTGCGAACCAGCTGGCTCTATAGCGCAACAGGCAAAAACTTTGTAAAGAGCATCCTCAACCTAACCTCCACAAAGAGTGAGATAAAGGTGGTCTTCGACCAGGTTGGCACTCCAACATATGCCGGAGACCTTGCAGAGGCAATTCTGGCAATTGTAAAGGACTATACGGAGGAGATGGGGCGCAGCGGCTCCAAAGAGAAGAGCTACACCAAATCGGGACTCTATCATTTCAGCAATGAGGGGGTATGCAGCTGGTACGACTTTGCAGTGGCCATTGCAGAACTTGCCGGCACAGTACAAAGGTGCCGAATTCTCCCCTGCCTCAGCAGCCAGTTCCCAAGCAAAGTTGTAAGGCCAAGCTACTCTGTGCTGGACAAGAGCAAGATAAAGCGCACATTCGGGCTCTCCATCCCGCATTGGCACCAATCGCTGCGCAAATGTTTAAAAGAACTTTTAAGAACAAGTAATCCAAATCTATAAAGATGCAGAATTTTGCACTCATAGGGGCAGCAGGCTACATTGCCCCAAGGCATATAAAGGCCATAGCGGATACAGGCAACAATCTGCTTGTAGCATACGACAAATTCGACAGCGTAGGGCGTCTGGACAGTTCTTTTCCCGATTGTTCCTTCTTTACTGAGAATGAGCAATTTGACCGCTTCTGCTCCAAACAGATGCGCACAGAGAATCCTTTGCACTGGATCTCCATCTGCACCCCTAATTATACCCACGATGCCTTTATAAGATACGGACTTAGGCTGGGCACAAATGTAATATGCGAGAAGCCTCTTGTGCTTAACCCCTACAACATCGACAACCTTCTGGAACTGGAGAAGGAGACGGGCCGCAAGGCATACACCATTCTGCAGTTAAGGCTGCACGACTCCATTGTTGCCCTTAAGAAGCGCGTGGAAGAGGGCCCGGCAGATAAGGTCTACGATGTAGACCTCACCTACATTACCTCCAGAGGAAAATGGTACTATGCCTCCTGGAAGGGCGATGTGCACAAGAGCGGCGGCATTGCCACCAACATAGGAGTGCACTTCTACGATATGCTGCAGTGGATTTTTGGCCCTGTGCAGAGAAACATTGTGCACGTAATGAGTTTCGACCGCGTAGCAGGCTTCCTGGAACTGAAGAGAGCAAGGGTAAGATACTTCCTTAGCATAAACTCGGAGTGTCTGCCCCCTAATGCCATTGAGGGAGAGAAGAAGACCTACCGCACACTTAATATAGATGGTGACGAATTTGAGTTTAGCGTAGGATTTACAGAGCTGCACACAAAGAGTTACCAGAAGATTCTTGCAGGAGAGGGATTCAGAATAGCGGAGGCGCGCAACTGCATAGAGATTGTGAGCACCATCCGCAATGCCACCCCAATAGGGCTCAAGGGGGATTATCACCCGTTGGCAAAACTGCCGCTTGCAAGGCACCCCTTCGGGTGGGATGAGAAGAGATAACCGCTAACAGGATGAATATGAAGAGCAAGATTCCAAAACTCATAATAATCTCCCCCTGCTATAACGAGGAGGCAGGCATAGAGAGTTCTGTAAAGAGGCTGAACGCGCTATATGATGACCTCATAGCAAGAGGAGTAATCTCTCCCCATTCCAAACTGCTCTGCGTAAATGATGCAAGCAAGGACTCCACCTGGGAGAAGATAAAAGCGCTCTGCAAGGAGTATCCGCGCCTTAGAGGCATCTCTCTGGCCAAGAACTCCGGACAGTATCACGCCACAATGGCCGGCATCTGCGCAGCCTGCGACAAATGCGATGCTGTAATTACAATGGATATAGACCTTCAGGATGACCTTAATGCCATTGAGAAGATGGTAGAGCTCTTTCTGGAGGGAAACGAGATTGTCTATGGCGTAAAGGTTGCAAGAGATGGCGACAGCCGCTTTAAGAGAGGCACCGCAAAACTCTTCTACAGATTCCAGACACTTATGGGAGTAAAGAGCATTCCGGACCACTCAGAGTTCAGGCTTATGAGCAACAAGGCAATAAAGATACTCTCCCAATACAAGGAGCGCAACCTCTACACACGCGGCGTTGTAGCCTCTCTTGGGCTCCCTTATGCCACCGTAGATGATATAATTAGCGAGAGAACTGCCGGAGAGTCCAAATATGGTCTCTTCAAGCTTATAAATGTTGCAATAGACGGCATAACCTCATTCTCCATAAGACCTATGAGAATGATATTTATGCTGGGAGTCATCTCACTCTTCGTAACAATTGGAGTGGTTGTCTATGTTATAGTCAGTCAGTTTGGGTATCACGCCTCAGGCTGGACCTCCCTTATCCTCAGTATCTGGTTCTTTGGGTCGCTCATTCTGCTCTCTTTGGGCATAATAGGCGAATATATCGGGAGGATATATACAGAGGTAAAGCAGCGACCTACATTCATAGTTGAGGAGACAACAGGGGAACTGGATTAAATAATCAAATAATAATCAGAGATATGAATAGAGTATTACAAAGCATCACAGCAATATTTGCAGGCGCAACTCTAGCTGCTGCGCTCCCTTGCGGAACTGCCAGCGCCCAAAATCTTGGAGAGGCGGAGATATCAAGCCTGCGCGCCTCTTTTGAGAATACCGGCTCCACAAGAGCCCTTCAGAACGTGCTCACGCACAACTCCAACATAAAGGAGAATGCCGCCAACTTCTCTAACGAGGGCAAGTTGGACCACTTTTTCAAATACCGTGTAGATGTAAAGGGAATAACAGACCAGAAGAGTTCCGGAAGATGCTGGATGTTTACCTCTATGAATGCACTCAGACCTGCAGTAATGCAGAAATACAACCTTGGCGAGTTTGATTTCTCACACAACTACAATTACTTCTGGGACATTCTGGAGAAGAGCAACCTCTTCTTGGAGAACATTCTGGCAACAATAGAGAAGCCTATGGATGACAGGACCGTAGTCTTTCTCTTCAAATCGCCGGTAGATGATGGCGGCGTATGGAACAGCTTCTATAACATTGCCACAAAATATGGTGTTGTGCCACAGTCTGTAATGCCGGAGACAGCGCACTCCAACAACACTGCACAATTGGGCTCTATAATAAACGAGAGGCTTAGGGCAGGCGGATACGAGCTGCGCCAACTTGCAGAGAAGAGAGAGGCCGACCTGAGCAGGATTCAGGGAGAGAGAGATATTGCCAAATCCAAGGCCATTCTTGCAGAGAGCATAAGAATTAAGAAACTCTCCATCCTTAAGGATATCTACAGGGTGCTTGCCCTCTGTCTTGGAGAGCCCCCTACAGAGTTCACCTGGAGATATAAGGATAAAAACGGCGACATAAAGGAGTTGAAGAGCACCCCGCTTGAGTTCTTCAAGAGCATAGAACCTGCAGGCTACACTCCGGAGGAGTATATTATGACAATGAACGACCCTACCAGAGAGTACTACAAAGTCTACGAGATAGAGAACTACAGAAACACAATGGAGGGAATAAACTGGAAATACCTTAACCTCCCTAACGAAGAGCTTAAATCTGCAGCGCTTGCATCCATTAAGGCAAACGAGCCGCTCTACTGCTCCTGCGATGTGGGAAAACAGTTAAATCGCAAAGAGGGCACACTGGACCTGAACAACTACAACGTTGCAGAACTTCTTGGCATAGAGATAAATATGGACAAAAAGGCCCGTATCCTAACCCGTCAGAGCGGCTCGTCACACGCTATGCTGCTTATAGGCTGCGACACAGACCAGAACGACAAACCTGTTAAATGGGAATTTGAGAATAGCTGGGGAAGTTCCTATGGCCATAACGGCTACCTCACCTTTACCGACGAGTGGTTTAACGAGTACCTCTTCAGGCTTGTGATAAACAAGAGATACCTTAGCCCTAAAGCAATAGAGGCATTGGGCAAAAAGAGCACCAAGCTCCCTATGTGGGACTATATGTTCTAAACCCCGCCTTAATCAACCGCGGGCAAAACGGGCGCGAATGAGCGCCACATAGGCAAGCAGCACAATATTCATAACAAGCGCATAGATAATTGCAGGAAGAGCCATCTCTCCATTGTCAAAAATGAATGGAGAGGTGGCTATTGCTATTGCCTGCGCAGCATTCTGCATACCTATCTCTATGTTTATTGTGCGCTGTACCGCCTTGGAGAACCTGAAGAGTTTGGCAAGCGCCCAACCCAAGAGAATGGCCATCAATATAAGCGCAGTTGCAGAGAGCCCCAGTGTGGCAAAGTTTGCAACTATCTCCTTTGTGTACTGCAGGAAAAAGAGAGCGGCAAGGAGCATCAGCGCCGGGAAGGCAATTTTGGAGAGTGCCACATTGCCCTTTGCAAGCATTGTGAAGACATTGGAGGAGCTGCCGCCGGGGGATGCTGCAACAAGCATTAGCCCAATGAAATAGATTGGAGGCAAATTCATAAGAGAGGCTACGGCAAAGGCGCATAGCGGAAGAAAGATTATCTGCCCAACAAGCCCCACAACCAGCGAGAGTGGTTCTACCGCCACCTGACGGAAGGCCTCTCTCTTAAGACCCAGTCCCAGCAAGAACATAAGCAGCGCCAAGATTGGCATAACTATCAATATCATATCGGGAATAATTTCAATTTGAGACAAAATTAATACAATTCCGTAACTTTGCACCCCATTGAAAGTTTGCATTATGACAAAAGAGAATATTAAAGGACTGGTTGCGCTTAGTCCTATGCTGTTTATGCTCTGCATCTTTATTTTGCTAAGCCTCTTTATGGGAGGAATAAGCAAAGTTCCTATAGTTATTGTCTTTCTGCTAACCTGCACCTTTGCCCTCTTTACTCTTAGAGGCGCAAAGCTGGAGCAGCGCATTAAGATTCTCTCGCAAGGCGCAGGAGAGAGCAACCTGCTCTATATGATATGGATCTTTGTGCTGGCCGGAGCTTTTGCAGCAACTGCAAGGGGTATGGGCGCGGTAGATGCAATAGTAAACCTTACGGTAAATAATCTGCCTGCAGAGATGCTGCTGCCCGGAGTCTTCCTTGCAGCAGCAATAATCTCCATCTGCATAGGCACCTCTGTAGGCACAGTAGTTGCGCTGGTGCCAATAGCAACAGGAATGTGTGAGGAATCGGGAATATCCCTCCCGATGATGATAGCCGCCGTTACCGGAGGAGCCTTCTTTGGAGATAACCTCTCCTTTATATCTGATACCACCATTGTTGCCACCAGAAGTCAGGGTTGCAAGATGAGCGACAAGTTTAAGACCAATTTTGCAATAGCGCTGCCTGCCGCAATAATAACCTTTGCCCTCTACGCATATATAAGTTATGGAACAACAGCCGTGGCAGGGGCAACAAATGCACCGGAGGGCTCTGCAGAGAGCAGCTGGTGGACGCTTCTGCCATACCTCTGGGTACTGGCAGCTGCGCTTTTGGGAGCCAATGTTCTTATTGTGCTTGCTGTGGGAACAGCGCTGTGCGGCGTAATAGGTATGCTTCTGGGCAGATACAATTTGGAAGGCTTTGTTACAGAGATATGCAATGGAATTGGCGGGATGGGAGAACTTATCATTGTCTCTCTCCTTGCTGGAGGTCTGCTGGCCATTATAAGGGAGCAGGGAGGAATAAGCTGGCTTATTGAGATAATCTCCAAAAAGATAAAGAGCCCACGCGGGGCAAAACTCAGTCTTGCCCTTCTTGTGGGACTCACAAACATCTGCACGGCAAACAACACCATTGCTATTCTCTCCATAGGAGAACTTGCAAGAAATCTTGGAGAGAGATACCAGATTGAGGGAAGACGCACGGCAAGCATTTTGGACACCTTCTCCTGCGTGGTTCAGGGAATAATCCCATACGGCGCCCAACTGCTTATTGCCGGAGGATTGGCCGGCATTGCAGCCTCATCAATAATTCCGTATCTCTTCTACCCATTCATTCTGGGCGCTTGCGCAATTGCAGCAATACTCTTTGGCAAGAGCGGCAGATAGCCCCCAAACGGGCTATCTGAGCTTTGCGCCAAATCTCTCTTCAAAGGTCTTGAGCAGTTTTGACATTACAGCCTCAACCGCCTGGTCTGTAAGGGTCTTCTCCATATCCTGGAGCACAAAGCTTATTGCATACTGTTTCTTGCCCGAGCCAATCTTGTCACCTGTATAGACATCAAAGAGAGAGACATTCTTAAGTACCTTACGCTCTGCGGAGAAGGCAGCCTTCATAATGTCGTTAAAGGTTACACTCTCATCCAGCAGGAGAGCCAGATCTCTGCGCACCTCCGGATACTTAGGCAGTTCGGAGTATTTTACGCTATTCTTCTTTACAATCTTAAGCAGCTCCTTCCAATATACCTCTGCAACAAAGACCGGCTGCTTTATGCCAAACTTTCTTGCCCTTGCCGGAGAGACCGTACCCATTACCGCAAGATCCTTGCCGTTAAGCTTATAGACAAACCCCTCTGCAAAGAGGTCCGCCGGAGCCTGAGCATACTCAAGTGCGTTTATATTGGCTCCAAATTTCTTGAGAAGGAGTTCCAGATATCCCTTAAGCAAGAAGAAATCTCCCTTCTCTATCTTGTTGCGCCACTGCTGGGAGCCGTTACCTGTAATTACCATAGAGAGGCGCGGCTCCTCCTGGTAGCATTTGAGTTTAGGATTCTCCTTTGGTCCAAGCACTCTGCCCTTAGCATTCTCGCCTTCGCTGTCAAACGAATAGACATTGCCAAACTCAAAGAGTTTAAGATCTCCATTCTGCCTGTTAATATTATAAGCAACCACCTCCAGCGCGCTGAAGAGAAGTGTCTGACGCATAGCGTTAAGATCCGAACTCAAAGGATTTACCACCATAACGCATCTCTGCTGCGGATAAGAGTCAAGTCCTGCATAATAATCTGCCTTTGTAAGGGAGTTGTTCATAATCTCCATAAAGCCATTTGCTGCAAGGAACTCCGATGCAAGCACCTTTACCCTCTCAGGGTCTGGCTTAGGCGTGGAATTAATTGAGACTCTCATTGAAGTAGGCAGCTCTATGTTGTTGTAGCCGTATATTCTTAGAACATCCTCCACAACATCGCACTCCCTTGTAACATCCACCCTATAGGTAGGAACCTTAACCACAGCCCCCTCTGCACTCTTGGAGACAAACTCCATCTCCAGATACTCAAGAATCTTCTGTATGGTCTCTGCGCCAATCTGCTTGCCTATAAGTCTCTCCATTCTGGCATAATCCAACTCCACAAGCGCCTTCTCTATAGGTTTGGAGATAATATCCACCACATCTCCGCACAACTTTCCGCCTGCAAGCTCAAGGATAAGCAGAGCGGCCCTCTTAAGAGCATAGAGGTTAATCATAGGGTCACAACCGCGCTCATAACGGAAAGAGGCATCTGTCTTAAGGGTATGTCTCTTGGAACTCTTTCTAATATAGACAGGATTAAAGTAGGCGCTCTCCAGGAAGATATCTGCAGTCTGCTCTGTAACGCCGCTCTCCTTACCGCCAAAGATACCTGCAAGGCACATAGGCTCCGCATCGTTGCATATCATAAGGTCCCTCTCCGAGAGTTTGCGCTCTACTCCATCCAGAGTTACAAACGGGGTGCCCTCCGGAGTAAAATCTACCACAACCTTGCCGGAGGTAATCTTTGCCGCATCAAAAGCATGCAGCGGTTGACCCATCTCCATAAGCACAAAGTTGGTAATATCTACAATATTGTTTATTGGGCGCAATCCCACAGCAAGCAACTTTGTCCTTAGCCACTCCGGAGACTCTGCCACCTTAACGCCTCTTATTGTTATTCCCGAATACCTTGGCGCAGCCTCTCCTGCCCTTACCTCTACAGAGATTGCTCCCGATGCCTCCCTCTCTATGGCATCAAATGCCTCCACTGCAGGCATCTTAAGCTCTCCGCCCATATTGTTAAGGCGCAGATAAGCGCTCAAATCCCTTGCCACTCCAATATGCGAAGCGGCATCCACCCTGTTTGGCGTAAGGCCTATCTCATAGATTGTATCCACCTTAAGACCCAGGAAATTCTTGGCAGGGGTGCCCGGCACTGCATCATCGGGAAGAATCATAATGCCGTCGTGATTATGGCCTATGCCAAGCTCATCCTCTGCGCAGAGCATTCCAAAGGACTCCACACCGCGAATCTTAGATTTCTTCATCTTAAGTTCTGTGCCGTCAGAGAAGGTAAGCTTTGTGCCAATAGTGGCCAGCATCACCTTTTTGCCCGCAGCCACATTTGGCGCGCCGCATACAACCTGCAGCAGCTCCGGAGCGCCTGTATTCACCTTTGTAACGTGCAGGTGGTCCGAATCCGGATGCTCCACGCACTCCACTACCTCTGCAACAACTACACCTGCCAAACCACCTGGAATCTCCTCAACCTGCTCGCAGGCCTCAACCTCCAGGCCAATAGCAGTAAGAATATGCTCCAACTCCTCCGGAGAGAGGTTGAAATCCACATACTCCTTTAACCAATTATACGAAACTGTCATTTTATATCACTTTTATATACTATTCCAAAGAAAATCATTTTTTAAAGAGCGAATCTACAAATGCGCTCTTGTCAAATATCTGAAGATCCTCTATCTTCTCTCCTACCCCTATGAACTTAACCGGAATCTTAAACTGGTCCGCTATTCCAATAACCACACCGCCCTTGGCAGTGCCATCCAGTTTTGTAACGGCAAGCGAGGTAACATCGGTAGCCTTTGTAAACTCCTGCGCCTGATGAAAAGCATTCTGCCCTGTAGAGCCGTCAAGCACAAGAAGCACATCGTGGGGCGCATCGGGAATAACCTTGCGCATAACATTCCTTATCTTGGTAAGCTCGTTCATAAGGTTAATCTTATTATGCAATCTGCCGGCGGTATCTATAAGCACCACATCGGCATCCTGAGCAACCGCAGACTTAAGCGTATCAAATGCCACCGAGGCAGGGTCTGCACCCATCTCCTGCTTTACAATAGGCACCCCGGCTCTCTGGCTCCATATAACAAGCTGGTCCACCGCAGCAGCCCTGAAGGTATCCGCAGCTCCAAGAACCACCTTTTTTCCCGATTCCTTAAGCCTGTAGGCCAGTTTGCCAATAGTTGTGGTCTTTCCAACGCCATTCACACCAACAACCATAATGACGTAGGGCTTCTTTGAGAAGTCAAATACCTCATCCTGGGGCTTGCTTACAAGAAGTTTCTCAATCTCGTTATGAAGAATGGCATCCAACTCTTCCGAGTTCATAAACTTATCTCTGGCAACACGCTCCTCCAAAGACTCAATAATTTTAAGAGTAGTCTCTACTCCTATATCTGAGGCAATCAGAGCCTCCTCAATATCATCCAAATCTGCAGAGCTAATGGTCTTTTTACCAAGCACAGCCCTGGAGATACGCTCCAGAAGGCCGCTCTTTGTCTTTTGAAGACCACTCTCCAAAGCCTGCTTCTCTTCAGAACTCTTCTTACCGAAAAACCCAAGAAATGACATACTTCTCCATTTTAAATTGTAATCTGCAAATTTATCAAAAACTTGCGCAACTCACAACAGAGAGCGCCAAATAGAAAACAAAAAGGATGACCGGAATTCTTGTACTCCGGCCATCCTTTAAATCTACTAAAGTATAATCTCTATTTCTTGTTGAAGAAATCCTTAACGCTCTCTACACCAACCATCTCCTCCTCAAAGGTGTAAGCACCTGTCTTAGGAGACTTGGCCATGCGGATACACTTTACAAAGTTTCTCTTATTCTCTTTGTTACCGCTAAATGTTGCAACTGCTTTCTTTGCCATCTTTCAAATAGTTTAAAAATTATTTAATCTCGCGATGAACAGTAACCTTCTTCAAATAAGGGTTATACTTTTTACGCTCCAATCTCTGAGTTGTATTCTTTTTATTCTTGGTGGTAATGTATCTGGACATTCCCGGTACACCACTAGCTTTCTGCTCTGTGCACTCAAGTATAACTTGAACTCTATTACCTTTCTTTGCCATAGTCTGCTACAATTATACTAAATCAATTAAACCTTTGGCCTGAGCCTTTTTAATGCTTGCAGCAAGACCATTCTTGCAAATGTTGCGGATTCCGGCAGCTGTAAGTCTAAGTGTAATGTATCTCTGCTCCTCCTCAGACCAGAACTTCTTTACTCTGAGGTTTGGAGCAAACTCGCGTGTTGTACGGCGTTTTGAGTGGGAAACGTTATTTCCCTTCAAGCTCTTTTTTCCTGTAATTTGACAAATCCTTGCCATGACGTATATATTTTTTATTATTATTCAGATAATGAGGTGCAAATATCCTCTTTTTTTTTCAATTATACAAATTTTTGGTTATCAGAACAATTTGAATAATCTATCCCATCTAATGTTGGAAGGGAAACTCTTATTCTTGTTGCTGGAGAACCAAATGATAGCTGGCGTACCAACAATATGGTCTTCCGGCACAAATCCCCAATAGCGGGAATCCAAAGAATTGTGTCTGTTATCTCCCAACATAAAGTAATAATCCTGTGCAAATGTATACTGACTGCATCTCTGACCGTTAATGTAGATTCCTGTAGAGTCGCTCTTGAGGGTATTATGCTCATAGGCGGTAATTATCCTCTCATAAAGCGGAAGATTCTCCTCTGTAAGCTCCACAGTTGCGCCCTTTGCCGGAACCCAAAGCGGACCAAAATTATCTCTTGTCCACTTGTAGTCACCCCTGAACGGGAAGAGAAGTTTTGGATTGTCCGGAAAATCCGGCGGATAAACATCTATGTTATCCCTAACCTCCACTACCGTACCAAGTTTGGCAATGCTCTCCGCCTGCCCCTTGGTGAGCGACATATACTGGTATCCTGGAAGTGTAGAATCGTAGAAGATCTCCTCTGTATCTATACCCATACCCTCAAGCACCTTGGAATTGATAGGATTTCCCTTGGTGTAGATGGTGTAGGTCATCTGAAGTCCCTCTATCGAATCTCTCTGCACTCCATTTACAAAGAGTTCTCCATTAACAAGATTGAGTGTATCTCCCGGAAGAGCAACGCATCGCTTTACGTAATTATCCTTCTTGTCTACCGGTCTTACAATTACAGGGCCGTAGAGCTTCTCCACATACTCCCTTCCGTTAAGTCTTACCTTAGCGTAATAGTCGTCGGGCAGCACCTGAAGACGGACTTTGCCGCTGTTGGTTGTTACCCGCTCCTGAAGAACGGTATCTCCGTTAGGAAAACCAAAGACCACAATATCACCCCTCTTCACCTTGGAAAATCCCTTTAATCTGCGGTACTTGTTCTGAATGAGAGTGGAGTAGGACTCGCCTCCCATAAAGGTATTGTGCACCAGCGGAACAGAGAGTGGTGTCTGCGGAACCCTTGGTCCGTATGCAATCTTGCTCACAAGCAGGTAGTCGCCAACCAACATAGATTTCTCCATAGATGATGACGGGATAACGTAAGCCTCATAGAAGAACATCCTGATAAATACCGCCACTGCAAGAGCAAAAATAATTGCATCTATCCAGTCCAGTATAAAATTGGATTTACCGTTCTTCCTTCTCCAGAATGCCCAATGCACCTTTTTGGTTATGTAGAGGTCAAAGATTACAGGAAGTCCAAAGAGCCACCAGTAATTGCCCAGCCAGATAACCCACAAGAGGTACAAAGTGCCCCAAATGGCAAACTTAATCCACCTGTTCTTGGGAGAATTCATTCAAACTATTTTACAGAGTTGATGATAGCCTCAAATGCCTGAGGATTATTCATAGCAAGGTCTGCAAGGACTTTGCGGTTAAGACCTACATTGCTCTTTGCAAGTTTGCCGATAAACTGAGAGTAGTTGAGGCCGTGCATACGCGCAGCTGCGTTGATTCTCTGAATCCAGAGTGAACGGAAAACTCTCTTCTTGGTCTTGCGGTCTCTGTAGGCATACTGCAATCCCTTCTCATAAGTATTTTTGGCAACGGTCCAGACGTTCGCACGTGCGTGGAAATTACCTTTGGTCTCTTTTAAGATTTTTTTGCGGCGAGCTCTTGAAGCTACCGAATTTACGGATCTTGGCATAATTCTTTAAATTTTGATTGTCAGCGTTCTTCTCCTTAAGAAACTTAATCTGCTGAACACTCGGTTAATAATAATTTAAGCTAAAATGAGTTCTTTAACTCTCTTCTCATCCACTCTGGCTACAAGGCCGGTGTGATCCAGATTTCTCTTCTGCTTTTTAGTCTTCTTTGTAAGAATGTGACTGTGGTAAGCATGTTTTCTCTTAATTTTACCCGATCCGGTAAGCTCGAAACGCTTTTTGGCACCGGAGTTGGTCTTCAATTTTGGCATTGCTTTAAATATTTAAGTTATTATTAATACTGGTATCCCGCATTATTCGGATACCCTTTTGTTTTCCAAGTTATTTCTTCTTGTTAGGAGCAATCATCATAATCATTCTCTTACCCTCAAGTTTAGGCATCTGCTCCGCCTTGCCGTAATCCTCAAGTTCCACAGCAAATCTGAGCAGCAGCTTCTCTCCCTGGTCTGAGAAGAGAATGGAGCGGCCTCTGAAGAAGACATAGGCCTTAACTTTGGCACCCTCCGAGAGGAAGTTCTGGGCATGCTTGAGTTTGAACTGGAAATCGTGCTCATCTGTCTGCGGCCCAAACCTTATCTCTTTAATCACCACCTTGGATGCATTGGCCTTCATCTCTTTAGCCTTCTTCTTCTGCTGATAGAGATACTTCTGATAATCTATAATTCTGCAGACAGGCGGTACGGCATTGGGAGAGATCTCTACAAGATCCAATTCCATCTCCCTGGCCAAATCCATAGCCTCTCTAAGAGAGACAACCCCTTGCTGAGGGATATTATCCCCAACTATACGAACCTCTTTGGCGCGAATCTCCTCGTTGATTCTTGGTCCTTCATCTTTTGCAGGTTTTCTGCCTTGTGCGGCTTGTCCATTCCCATTCTGGGCTGGAGAGTTAGGTTTGTTATTATTCTTAACAAATCCGCCGGGGCGGGGTTTAAAAGGTGTTGCGATAAATTTGTCCTCCTAAAATTTAAAATTGTTACAAAAATATTAAGAGAGTAGCGCCTGAATCTCTTCCTTAATGTGTTTCTCAAAATCCGAGATACTCATTGTTCCAAGATCCTCGCCACCCTGTTTTCTTACAGAAACGGTCTCTGCAGCCTGCTCCTTCTCGCCTACAACAAGCTGATAAGGCAGACGCTTCAACTCATTCTCTCTAATCTTCTTACCCACTGTCTCGCTGCGCTCGTCAATGGAGGTGCGAATATCGGAATTATTCAACAATCTGCAAACTTTTTTCGCATAATCGTTGTATTTGTCACTCAATGGGATAATAACCACCTGGTCCGGCGCAAGCCACAAAGGCAACTTGCCGCCAGTATGCTCCAGAAGCACTGCCACAAATCTCTCCATAGAGCCGAAAGGCGCCCTGTGAATCATAATAGGTCTGTACTTCTTGTCATCATTTCCGGTATACTCCAGCCCGAATCTCTCCGGCAGGTTGTAATCTACCTGAATTGTACCAAGCTGCCACTTTCTGCCAATTGCATCCTTAACCATAAAATCCAGCTTAGGACCATAGAAGGCAGCCTCTCCATACTCCACAACAGTCTTGAGCCCCTTCTCCTTTGCGGCCTCTATGATGGCATTCTCAGCCTTCACCCAATTCTCGTCAGTGCCTATATATTTCTCCCTGTTGTTAGGGTCCCTCAAAGAGACCTGAGCTGTATAATCCTCAAAATTGAGAGTCTTAAAGATATAGAGTACAATATCTATAACCTTGCAGAACTCCTCCTTAAGCTGGTCCGGACGCACAAAGAGGTGGGCATCATCCTGTGTAAAGCCGCGCACTCTTGTAAGACCGTGGAGCTCTCCGCTCTGCTCATATCTATAGACTGTGCCAAACTCTGCAAAGCGGAGCGGCAGATCCTTGTATGAGCGCGGTTTGGTGCGGTAAATCTCGCAGTGGTGCGGGCAGTTCATAGGCTTAAGCAGGAACTCCTCTCCCTCCTGCGGAGTCTTTATAGGGCGGAATGAGTCTGCTCCATATTTTGCATAGTGTCCCGATGTTACATAGAGCTCCTTCTGGCCAATATGCGGAGTGATTACCGGCAAATAGCCATAGCTCTGCTGCACCTTCTTGAGGAAATTCTCCAGAATGCCCCTTAAGACAGCGCCGCGAGGGAGCCACAACGGAAGACCTGCACCCACCTTGCTTGAGAATGCAAAGAGCTCCAGCTCCTTGCCCAACTTTCTGTGGTCTCTCTTCTTTGCCTCCTCCAGCATAGCCACATACTCATCCAGCATCGACTTCTTAGGGAAGGTTATTCCATAGATGCGGGTAAGCATCTTGTTCTTCTCATTTCCTCTCCAATATGCGCCGGCAATAGAGGTAAGCTTTACTGCCTTTATCATAGAGGTATCGGGAAGATGAGGACCACGGCAAAGGTCTGTAAAACTGCCGTTTGTGTAGAAGGAGATGGTGCCATCCGCAAGGTCCTGGATAAGCTCGCACTTATACTGCTCTCCAAGGCCGCTGAATCTCTCCATTGCATCTGCCTTTGGCACATCTCTTCTTACAAAGCTCTCCTTGGTCCTTGCAAGGGCTATCATCTTCTCCTCTATCTTCTTAAGGTCTGCCTCCGTTATAGTAGTCTCTCCAAAATCCACATCATAGTAAAAACCATTCTCTATAGCAGGGCCTATTCCAAACTTTACGCCCGGGTAGAGCTCCTGCAGAGCTTCTGCCATAAGGTGTGACGATGAGTGCCAGAAGGTCTCTTTTCCCTCCTGGTCTTCCCATTTGAAGAGTTTAATCTCTGAATCCTGGAGAATAGGTCTGTTTAGATCTCTAACCTCGCCATTTACAGATACGGCAAGAACCTCTGCAGCCAATCTTGGACTTATGCTTTTGGCAATCTCCAGACCGGTAACTCCGCTCTCAAACTCCCTCACACTGGAATCCGGAAAAGTAACTTTAATCATAATTGCGTTATATATTTATATTCGTACAAGTCTGCAAAGATAAACATTTTTATCTATCTTTGCCACACAAACAGATAATTAAGCAAACTATGGAATATTCACAGGGCAAATGGAGTTCTGCAGCAAAGAACGGACTTATTCTAGCCTCCATAACAATAGGCGTTTCATTAATATCCAGCCTCCTGCACAGCAGCAGTTTTATTGTGGGCGCGCTGTTGTGGATAGTTAAGACAGGAGGCAGCATCTGGCTGCTCCACAGAATTATGAAGGAGTACAGCGCGCTTAAGGAGAGTATAACTTATGGAGAGTCCTTCAAATATGGCTTTGCAGTAACACTCTTCTCCTCTCTTGTCATCTCCGCATATCTCTTTCTTAGCCTTACCGTAATCTTCCCTTCAGAGATGGAGAAGGTAACGGAGGCAATGCAGATGGTAATGGCCAACGGCAACTATACCACAGAAGAGGAGAGCGCAATGGAGAGGCTTATGGGCAGACTTCCTCAATATTCTGTTATAGTGAATATCATCTACCTGAGCATCTTGGGAGCAATAGCCAGCGCAGTGATAGCCTCTTTTACAAAGAGAACCAACCCTTTTGAAGAGTAGAAAGAATGGACAAAGAAATGGACCTCTCTATAGTAATATCCCTCTACAACGAGGAGAACTCCCTTAAGGAGCTCACAGCCGGCATACACAAGGCGCTCTCCGGCAGCGGACTAAGTTACGAGATTCTGCTGATAGACGACGGCAGCAAGGACTCCTCTTGGAAGATAATAAAGGAGCTCTCCAAAGAGGACAAGTGCATAAAGGGAATCTCTTTCCGCCGCAATTACGGAAAATCTGCGGCAATCTACTGCGGCTTTGAGAGAGCAGAGGGCCAGGTTGTAATAACTATGGATGCAGACCTTCAGGACGACCCTCAGGAGATTCCCGAACTCTACCGTATGATTACCCAAGAGGGCTACGACCTTGTAAGCGGCTGGAAAAAGAAGCGTCTGGACAGCAAACTTATGAAGAATCTTCCCTCCAAGCTCTACAACGCCACCGCAAGAATGGTTACAGGCATTAAGCTGCACGATATGAACTGTGGCTTAAAGGCTTACAGGCAGGAGGTTGTAAAGAATATAGAGGTATATGGAGAGATGCACAGATATATCCCCTATCTGGCAAAGAACGCAGGCTTTGAGAAGATAGGCGAGAAGGTGGTGCACCACCACAAGAGAAAATATGGCCAGAGCAAATTCGGGCTCAACAGATTTGTGCACGGCTATCTGGACCTTCTCAGCCTCTGGTTTCTTTTAAGATTCGGGAAGAAGCCTATGCACCTCTTTGGACTTATGGGTTCGCTTACCTTCCTTACCGGCGCAATACTCTCAATAATAATAATAGTGCAGAAGGTGGTTGCTCAGAGCAACGGATTAAAGTTCCGTGCCGTTACAGACCAGCCGCTCTTCTATCTTGCGCTTGTGGCCTTGATAATAGGCACTCAACTCTTCCTTACAGGCTTTATCGCAGAGCTAATAAGCAGAAACTCTACAGAGAGAAACAGCTATAAGATAAAGGAGCGCATCTAAAGCTGAGAAGGATTCCACTTTGAGGCAGATTTTGCAAACTCCTCCTCTGTAATAACCTTACAGGTACCCTCAAAGAGGGCTCCCACCTCTATGCATATCCTCACAGTATTTGTAACACCGGAAAAACTGCCAATACCGCGTATTGTGGTAACCCCATTGCAGAGCACATTGCCCTTAAAGGTGCCCCAGATATCCAGGCTGCTGCACTGCACATCGCCCACAAGAAGGCCCTTCTCTCCAATCACCACCCTGCCGGAGGTATTTATATTGCCATAAAACTGGCCATCTATTCTCATATCCGCATCAGAGACCCAGGAGTTAACCTTAACAACTGTCCCTTTGGAGATTCTGCAGACATCATTAACTTGAGTCTTCTCCTGTGACATAAGCGCTACTTTAACATCTCCTTGGCCACCTCTGCAGCAGCCTCCATAATACCTTCACTCATAGATGGATGCGGATGAATAGCTGTAGCTATATCCTTAGCTGTTGCACCCAGTTTGCGCGCCAGCACAATGCCGGAGAGCATCTCGGAGACAGAGGCTCCAATAAGATGCGCGCCCAAAATCTTGCCATCCTCCGGATTGAAGAGAAGTTTTACAAAGCCATCCCTCTCCCCTGCTGTGGCCGCTTTTCCCGATGCCATAAACTGGAACTTTCCCACCTTGTAAGGCACTCCAGCCGCCTTGAGCCTCTTCTCTGTCATACCCACAGAGGCTATCTCCGGTGTGGTATAGGTAGCACCAGGGATATTTGAATAATCTACAGGCTCAACCTCCAGTCCGGCAATCTTCTCTACAGCCACCACAGCCTCTGCAGAGGCAACGTGGGCCAGCGCCGGAGTAGGCACAATATCTCCAATGGCATATATCCCCTCCACATTGGTGCGGAAGAACTCATCCACCTTAATCTTTCCGCGCTCCATCTCCACGCCAAGAGCCTCAAGCCCAAGATTCTCCGTATTTGGCCTTACACCAACAGCAGAGAGCACACACTCCACGTGCAGCTCCTCAACCCCCTTCTTTGTCTCCAGAGTAAGAGTGCATCCCTCTGCGGAGGTATCAACACTCTTCACATTGGTAGAGACCATAACCTTCATACCTGCCTTGCGGAGGCTGCGGCTCAACTGAGCAGCCACATCCTCATCCTCCAGAGGCACAATCTGGTCCATATACTCAATAAGATAGACCTGCGTTCCCATAGAGTGGTAGAAATAGGCCAACTCGCTGCCTATGGCGCCGGAGCCTATAACAGCCATAGATTGCGGAATGGCATCGGGAACAAGAGCCTCTCTGTAGGAGAGAATCTTCTTGCCGTCTATAGGCGCAAAAGGAAGGGAATTTGGTCTTGAACCGGTAGCCAGAATAATGTGGTCTGCGGCAATGCAATATGCCTCTCCCTCCAGGGGCGCAACCTGCACAGTGTGATTCTCCACAACTGTTGCGGTTCCCTTATGAAGCTCTATCTTGTTCTTTTTGAAGAGAAACTCTATACCCTTGCTCATAGTTGCGGAGACACCCCTCTCCCTGGCCACAATCTTAGCAATATCCGGCTTCACATCTGCCTCCGAGAGGCCATACTCTCCAAGGTGCTTTGTATAGTTATAGACCTGCGCGCTCTTTAAGAGTGCCTTTGTTGGAATACAGCCCCAATTCAAGCATACTCCGCCAAGCTCCGCCCTCTCCACAACGGCGCATCTCATTCCAAGTTCTGCCGCCCTCACTGCCGCAACATAGCCGCCCGGGCCAGCTCCAACAACTATAATATCATATCTCTCCATATAAATCACGGGTTATAAATGAATAATTATTCTCTGCCGCAGCAGTTCTTGTATTTTTTGCCACTACCGCAAGGACAAGGGTCATTTCTGCCAACCTTTTTCTCCACGTGCACAGGCGCATTGGACTTAGGCTCTCCGCTGTTGGTAGAGAGTTCCGAGCGGCTTGTGCGCATATTGCTCATATCTGTACGGCGTCTCTTTGTCTCTTCGCGCAGACTTAAGTTCTCATTCTGCGCAACAGGCAGCTGAGCCCTTACCAGGAATGAGAGCACCTCTCTGTTAATCTTCTCTATCACACTCTGGAAGAGGTTGTAACTCTCCAACTTGTAGATAAGAAGCGGATCCTTCTGCTCATAAGAGGCATTCTGTACAGATTGCTTAAGATCATCCATCTCCCTAAGATGCTCCTTCCAGTTGTTGTCTATGGTAATGAGGGTTATTGTCTTGGCCACAGCTCTTGGCAACTCCTTGCCCATAGACTCATAGGCCTTCTGCAGATTTATCACAATATTGAGCCCCTTATGGCCGTCGCCAACAGGAATTGCAATATTTGTATAGGTAGCAGACTGAGTCTTGTAAACCTGCTCAATAACAGGCCAGGAGGTACGTATCATCTCCTCATTCCTTCTGTTTATTACAGCCTTTATGCAGTTCTCAAGTCTCTCTGCAATCTCCTCCTTAGAGGCCTTAGAATAGAATGCCTCATCAAAATCGGGCTCAATGGAGAGCTGCTTAAGAAGTTCAAGTTTGAAATCGGCATAAGGAATATCATTTGCCTCTACAAACATAATGGCAAAATCGGAGATCATATTCTTTACATCAATATCTATCCTCTCTCCAAAGAGCGCATTCTTACGCTTGCCGTAAATTGCACTTCTCTGGGAGTTCATAACATCGTCATATTCAAGGAGTCTCTTACGCACACCAAAGTTAATCTCCTCCACCTTGCGCTGAGCCCTCTCTATAGACTTGGAGAGCATCTTGTGCTGGAGAGCCTCACCCTCCTTCAGACCCATTGCATCCACAATCTTGGAGATTCTCTCTGCTCCAAAAAGACGCAGAAGGTCATCCTCCAAAGAGACATAGAAGAGAGAAGAACCAGGGTCTCCCTGTCTTCCCGAACGGCCTCTCAACTGGCGGTCAACCCTTCGGCTGTCGTGGCGCGCAGTACCTATGATAGCCAGACCGCCCGCACTCTTAACCTCATCTGTAAGCTTAATATCGGTACCACGGCCCGCCATATTGGTAGCAATTGTAACACAACCCTTACGGCCTGCCTCCGCAACAATCTCCGCCTCTCTTGCGTGCTGCTTGGCATTAAGTACATTATGCTTTATGCCGCGCAGCTTGAGCATTCTGCTCAGCAACTCCGACACCTCCACAGAGGTTGTACCCACAAGCACAGGGCGTCCCTGCTCCTTAAGCTGCACAATCTTCTCTATTACAGCATTATACTTATCCTTCTTGGTCTTGTAAATCTGGTCATCCTCATCCTTTCTTATAACAGGTTTGTTGGTAGGGATGGTAACAACCTCCAACTTGTAGATAGACCAGAACTCGCCCGCCTCTGTCTGGGCTGTACCTGTCATACCCGCAAGTTTGTGATACATTCTGAAGTAGTTCTGCAGAGTAATGGTTGCAAAGGTTTGAGTTGCCGCCTCCACCTTCACATTCTCCTTGGCCTCAATTGCCTGATGAAGCCCCTCTGAATAGCGGCGGCCCTCCAAAATACGGCCTGTCTGCTCATCCACAATCTTCACCTTATTATCCATAATCACATACTCCACATCCTTCTCAAACATAGTGTATGCCTTAAGCAACTGATTCACAGTATGAACACGCTCTGCCTTAAGAGCATAATCGGCAAGCAGCTCATCCTTCTTCTTCATCTTCTCCTCTGCAGAGAGGCTGGACTTCTCAATCTCCGCCACCTCTACACCAACATCGGGAAGAACAAAGAACCTGCTGTCATCCAAAGAGTTTGCAAGCAGGTCGTGGCCCTTATCGGTAAGCTCCACGCTCTTGTTCTTCTCATCTATTACAAAGTAGAGATCGTCTGTAACCTTGTACATCTGCTTATTGTTGTCCTGCATATAGAAATTCTCTGTGCTTATGAGAATCTGCTTCATGCCGGGCTCGCTCAGGAACTTTATAAGCGGATTGTACCTTGGCAGACCTTTATGCGCACGCAAGAGCAGTTTGCCGCCCTCCTCCGTATTGCCTGCAGCAATAAGCCTCTTGGCTTCATTAAGTATCTTGGTAACCTCGTTGCGCTGGGTATTGTAGAGGCGCTCCACTATAGGCTTAAACTCCGCAAAGTGCTGGTCCTCCCCCTTTTGCACCGGTCCCGATATGATAAGCGGAGTTCTGGCATCATCTATGAGCACAGAATCCACCTCATCCACAATTGCATAGTGATGCTTGCGCTGAACAAGATCTCTAGGCTCTATGACCATATTGTCCCTAAGGTAGTCAAAGCCAAACTCGTTGTTTGTACCATAAGTGATATCACACCTGTATGCCTGACGTCTCTCAACAGAATTAGGCTCGTGCTTATCTATGCAATCTACCGTAAGGCCGTGGAACTGATAGAGCGGGCCCATCCACTCCGAGTCACGCTTGGAGAGGTAATCATTTACGGTAACAACATGAACGCCCTCGCCGGCAAGCGCATTAAGAAAGACAGGGAGCGTAGCCACCAGAGTCTTTCCCTCTCCTGTAGCCATCTCCGATATCATACCCTTATGCAAAACAATACCGCCAATAAGCTGCACATCGTAGTGCACCATATCCCAGGTAATCAAATTGCCGCCTGCCATCCACTGATTCTTCCATACCGCATTCTCGCCCTCTATGGTAACAACATCCTGGGTAGAGGCAAGCGCCCTGTCCCAATCCATTGCCTTAACCACAATCCTAGAATTCTCCTTGAATCTGCGGGCTGTAGACTTCATAATTGCAAATGCCTCCGGAAGCACCTCCATAAGCACCTCCTCCAACATTGTATCTATCTTTTTGGCAAGCTTGTCAACTTTAGATGCAATCTCCTCCTTCTCCTCCGGAGAGATATTCATATCCTCCAGCTTTGCGCGGAGTTCCCTCTTCTCGTCACGCTCCTTCTGCACATAATCCGCTATTCTCTGTTTAATCTTCTGAGAGGCCTCTCTCAACTGATCGTGGGATAAAGCGTCAATCTGCGGATAAACAGCCAATATCTTATCCAATATAGGCTTAATCTGCTTCATATCCCTCTCTTCCTTAGAGCCCAAAATCTTCTTCAGAAGCTGTAAAAATGTTCCCATTTCAAATTAAAATTATTTCAAAAAAATATTTTATAACCTGCAAATTTAAAATTATTCATCAGAAATGACAAGTCCGCAGCAATTCAAGAACTGCTCTGCTCTTCTCTGCATTTCTCTTATCATAATCCCGACAGATAGAGCAAAATGCCCACAACCGCACCAATTACTATATTCACAGCCTTTGCCTTAAGGAAGGTCTTGCGGCTTGAGGCAAGCAGCGGAAGCGCCGTGTGACCATCTTGCGATATGGAGTTGGCAAGAAGCACGGAGAATGGCACAATACCGTTAAGATAGAGTGTCACAAAGACCAGATGAGGCCCGCTCTCCGGAATTATGCCAACTGCAACTGCAAGCAGAATTACAAATATCATATTGCTGCTCACCCACTCCTCTATATTAAGGTACTGCACGCCAATCTGGCATACGGCAAGTCCGCCAAGTGTCCAAAGGAAGATAGAGAGAAGATGCCGCTTTATGACGTGATGCCAAAGATGCTCCTTAATGAAATGCTCCTTGGCTGTGGCAGTAAAGAGCAATGTAACTATGCTCATAATTGCAAAGAGGCAATTCATCCACTCCTCATCCAAAAGATGCAGCGTAAAGGTGCTCAGATGCCTCTCCTCTATAATCTCTTGCAGACTCTCTTGGTGCGCGACGTGCTCGTGCAGCGTATGGTTGTGCGCCGCCTCTTGGTGCACGGCGTGGTCGTGCCCTGCGTGGTCGTGCCCTGCAAAGCCGCTCAGAAGGGCTACTACAAAGAGCGCAATTCCTGCAAGCAGCAGCAATCGCTCCCTGGAGGGCCTTCGGAGAGCATCCTTGTATGACGAGAGCCTGAATGGAGAGGCAATAGAGGAGTCGTGCTCCTTGTGAATCTCATAGCCATCGGGACAAAAGGCAAAATTCTGCTCTTTAAAGAGATACCGGTCGCAAACCAGACCTGTAACAATTGCCAGCGCACCTAGTATTGCAAAGAGCAGCAGCGCCTTAAGGGGCATTGTTGCAAGCATTACAAAGGCCTCGTCGCCGGAGGAGGCTATCATCATTGCAGTAAGCGCGCCAAAACTAAGGAGTTTGTGGGTAAAGAGAGAGACGGCGGCAAAACCGCCAATGCAGCCGGGCACCAGCCCAAGCAGAGTGCCAATGAGGACTTGATTGATTCCGGAGGACTTGAGTCGCGCAAAGAGAGAGCCGTGCGAACCAATGTTGCAATACTCTATCATCAGCATCATTATGAGCACCAGCCCGGTAATCAGAACTGCATTGCGCAGTACCTCTAGAAGATCCAACATAACTACTCTCTGTTTTCCGCCTCTTTACGTTTGTAATACATCTCCAGCAGCTCCTCCGCTGCGGTAAAGGATTCTGTCTTGCCGGCAAGCACGCTGGCCTCATAGTTGCCTATGCACTCCTCTATGAGAGGGTTCTCGTAAAAACTGTTCTTAAGAGACTCGTTTATTGTCTCATACATCCAGAACTTTGCCTGCTCCCTTCTCTTGTGGGCATAGTAGCCGTTGCCCTTTACAAGCGCAAAATACTCCTCTATCTTGGCAAGTATCTCCGGGAGTCCCTCCTTTGTAACCGCAGATGAGGTGAGCGCAGTGGGCACCCAGGTTGACTCTGTTGGAGGGAAGAGATGCAATGCATTGGCATATAGAGCCTTTGCCATAGAGGCCTTATCTTTGTTGGTGCCATCTGCCTTGGTTATTGCAATAAGGTCGCTCATCTCCATAATGCCCCTCTTTATACCCTGCAGGTCGTCTCCGGCGCCGGAGAGCATAAGAAGCAGGAAGAAGTCGCTCATAGAATGCACAGCCGTCTCCGACTGACCAACTCCAACCGTCTCTATGAATACCACATCGTAACCTGCTGCCTCGCAGAGGATTATTGTCTCTCTTGTCTTTCTGGCCACACCGCCAAGCGAGCCTGCGCTTGGGCTGGGGCGTATAAATACCTTAGGATTGTTGCAGAGGGTCTCCATCCTAGTCTTATCTCCAAGAATGGAGCCTTTGCTCTTCTCGCTGCTTGGGTCTATTGCAAGCACTGCAAGCTTATGCCCTTTCTCTGTAACCATACCGCCAAAGGCCTCTATAAAGGTGGATTTTCCCGCGCCGGGCACACCTGTAATGCCTATTCTCATAGACTCGAAGCCCCTCTCCGAATTATATTTCTGGCATCCCTCAATAATCTTCTGCGCAAGCACCCTATGCGCAGGCAGGGCGCTCTCCACCAGGGTGATGGCCTTGCTCAATATGGTGGTATTGGCAGCAAATATTCCCTCCAGATACTCCTCCACGCTCAACAGCGCAGGCCTCTTCTTTACCACCTTCATATATGGATTTATGATGGGAGGCTGCGCAACACCGTCATTTACAACAAGCGCCGTATCGGGATTAACATTATCTTTAGGAGGCCACTCGCCTGTAGTGGCTTGATTGTGAAGATGATTATCTATGCTCATATCTGTTGTATGCTATTTAAAATTCATTATATTACAGTCAAATGCACAAAAAGGTTCATAAGAGCCCTGTTGGGAGAATTTGTAACCACGGTAAGGGTAATGACATTCTCCCCCTTTGCCAAAGCCGCACTCTGAACCTTTACGGTTATAACTCCGCCCTTGCCCCCCTTTATCTCCTTGGGGTACTCTATTGCAACGCTCTTCTCCCCGCACTCCACAGCTCTTATTAAGAGAGGGTCCTTCCCGATATTCTGCATAGGGAAGGTTGCAGTAAAGAGCTTGCCCTGCTGCACATCTCCGGCATAAACAGAGGTGCGCTCCTCCAGAATAAGAGGCGCCCTGTTCATCTGCTCCTGCGAGAGGTTGGAGAAGTTGTCCAGCAGCAGCGCATTAAAGACCAGCGGCTTTTGGCAAAGCACGCCGTTGCAGGCTACCTTGGCTTTGTATTTCACATTACCCCAGCTATTATTTCCCTTTGTATCAATACTATATGAAAGAATTGCAACACTCTTTGCAGGGATGGGATTGGGGGTTAGCGAGAGGCTCAGGCCTGCACTCTTTGCAGAGAAGGTTACACGCACCTCTCTTCCCGATGTATTTGCTACAGCCACACTTGCCTCCCTTCTGTTTCCCGAATCTATCTGCCCGGCATCTATGCCATACTTGGACTGGATGCCAAGCGGCCCGAAGACCTCCGGATAGAGTTCACGCAGGGATTTGTTCTTTGGATAGACCTCTCCCTTTATTCTCAATATTATAGGCTTGCGGCCAAGGGAGGTATATACGGTAAGAGACTTGTCGAAGGGATAAGGGCCCTGGTCGTTAAGGAAGGTGGCGGTAACCTCTCCGCTCTCTCCCGGAGCAACCGGTCTCTTTGTCCAGCCCGCAGTAGTGCAGCCGCAGGAGGAGAGCACCTGATAGATAGCCACAGGCTTTGTGCCCTTGTTGGTAAAGGTAAAGGTACAATTTACGGGAGGGTCGTCCTCCATAAGACGCCCAAAATTGTGCACCGTCTTGTCAAACTGCATAACAGCAGATGGGTCTGCCTGCTGAGCAAGCACCTGAACACCAAGCACTTGAAAACAGAGCGCAACAAGCAGCGCCACTCCCCACAAAAAACAACTCTTTTTTACCATAACATTTGCAAAGATACAACTTTAGTTAAAGTATTTTATCTAAATTTGTGCCATAACACATACTATTTACTATGAAAAATATCTTCAGAAATTTAATCCTCTTTGCAGCAGCTGTTGCAATCTACGGATGCGCCGGCTACGAGAGCGCTGAAAATGATCCTCTCAATGCCCGCATTTACACCTTGGAGAATGGTCTTAAGGTCTATATGACTGTAAATAAGGAGACTCCAAGAATTCAGACCTACATAGCAGTAAGGGTTGGAGCAAAGAACGACCCTTCCGAGACCACCGGTCTTGCCCACTATTTCGAGCACCTTATGTTCAAGGGCACAGAGCAGTTTGGAACAATGAACTACCAGCAAGAGAAACCTCTCTTGGATCAGATTGAGCAGAAATTTGAAGAGTACCGCAAACTCACCGATTCCGCAGAGCGCGTTGCCTGCTATGCCGTAATAGACAGTCTCTCACTGGAGGCCTCCAAATATGCCATTCCAAACGAGTACGACAAACTTATGAGCGCTATTGGAGCAAAGGGAACCAATGCCTACACCGGATATGATATGACAGTTTATGTGGAGGATATCCCTTCCAACCAGATAGAGAACTGGGCAAAGATTCAGGCAGACAGATTCAAACACAACATAATAAGAGGTTTCCACACAGAGCTTGAGACCGTTTATGAGGAGAAGAATATGTCCCTCACAAACGACTTCAGAAAGGTAATTGAGCGCGCTTCGCAAGAGCTCTTCAAAAAGCACCCTTATGGTCTGCAGACAGTTCTTGGAACACAGGAGAACCTCAAAAACCCATCCATAACCAACATAAAGAACTACTACAGCAAATGGTACGTTCCAAACAATATGGCCATCTGCCTCTCCGGCGACTTTGACCCTGAGAACATGCTTGAGGTAATAAAGAAGTATTTTGGAGATATGAAGCCTAACCCTAATCTGGAGTATCTCAAATACGAGGCTGAGGATGAGATTGAGCGCCCTATACAAAAAGAGGTCAGAGGACTTGAGTCTCCATTTGCCGTACTGGCCTGGAGATTCCCTGGCTCTTCAAGCAAGGAGATTGACACTCTCACCCTTCTCTCAAATGTCCTCTACAACGGCCGCGCCGGCCTTCTTGACCTTAATGTAAATCAGGCTCAGCGCACTTTAAGCTCCTCACTCTTCCTCTATGAGCAGTCCGACTATACAATGCTGTTTGCCATAGGAGAGCCTAAAGAGGGACAGGGTCTGGAAGAGGTTAAAGGAATAATGATGGATGAGATAGAGAAACTCAAGAAGGGAGAATTTGACCAAGAACTTATAGCAGCCACCATCAACAACTACAAGAAGCAGCAGTTAAGGAAGTTGGAGAGCAACTCCGCTCGCGCCAACATGTTTGTGGAGGCCTTTATCTCCGGAACAGAGTGGAACGACGCAATCCACAGGCTTGACCGAATTGAGAAACTTACAAAGGAGGACCTTGTTGCATTTGCCCAGAGGCATTTCAAGGAGAACTATGTTCAGATAAATAAGATTCAGGGTGTGGACAACTCAGTACAGAGCATCTCAAAACCTAAGATAACAGCAATCCACACCAACAGAGACACCTCCAGCAACTTCCTTAAGGAGATTCAGCAGAGCACAGTGGAGCCAATAGAGCCAAAGTTCATAGACTTTGCCAAAGATATGAGCGTGCTTAAGGGCAAGGGAGACCTTGAGGTACTATACAAGCAAAACACCACCAACAACCTCTATACCCTTGCATACCTCTACGATTTTGGAAGCAACGAGGATAAGATGCTGGAGATGGCGCTCAACTATATGGAGTACCTTGGAACAGAGAGCATAACTCCGGAGCAGAAGAAGCAGAAGCTCTATTCCCTTGCACAAGACTGTGCAACATTGCCTGGTCCCGATGAGACAATCATCTACTTCCAGGGCCTTTCAGAGACAATGAAGGAGGGTGTCGAACTCTTTGAGGAGGTACTAAGCAACGCCAAGCCAAATGAGCAGGCCCTGCAGAATCTCAAAGATGATATGATTAAGGAGAGAAATAATGCAAAGCTCTCTCAAAGACCTTGCTATCTTGCTCTTGAGGACTATGTAACATACGGCAAAAACAACCCTACAAACAATACTCTCTCCAACAAGGAGATTCTTGAAATGACATCGGATCAACTCATTGCCAAACTCAAGGAACTTCTCTCCATAAAGCACACCATACTCTATTATGGTCCGGAGACACAGGAGACTCTTCTCTCCAGCATTGCAGAGATGCACAAAGCAGGTGAGAATCTTAAGGAGATTCCTAAGAACACCTCCATCCAGAACCGCATCACAAAGGAGAACGAGGTCTTCATTGCTCCATACGACGCAAAGCAGATATATATGATGCAGTACTCCAACACAGGAGAGAAATACGATGCTGCATATGAGGCTGATGTAACCCTCTACAACAACTACTTTGGCTCAGGAATGAATGCCATTGTCTTCCAGGAGATGAGAGAGGCGCGTGGACTTGCATACTCTGCAATGGCCCGCTACAACAAGCCAACCAACCTTCAGGAGCCATACACCTTCACAACCTTCATTGCAACACAGAATGACAAACTTATAGATGCCACAACAGCTTTTGAGCAGATTATCAACGATATGCCAAAATCCGAGCCGGCATTCAACATTGCAAAAGAGAACCTTATTGCAAAGATAAGAAGCCAGAGAACAACAAAGGAGAATGTGCTCTTTGCATACTACAATGCCCGCAAACTTGGACTCAACTACGACATCAACAGCGATATCTTCCAGAAGGTGCAGAATATGACACTGCAGGATGTTGTCAACTTCCAAGAGAAGAAGATAAAGAACAGAGTCTATAGCCTTGGCATCCTTGGCAAGGAGTCAGACCTTGATATGAAGGGACTGGAGAAGTTAGGCTACAAAAAGGTAACCCGACTCAGCCTTGAAGAGATATTTGGCTACTAAGACTTGTAAAATTGCCACGATAACCTTCACAGACTCTCCGGTTGAAGGTTATCTGGCAACAAACTTGTAAAAACAAAAGGCATGTCAGATACCTCTTTTCCCGATTATAACAAATGTGTTATATATATTGTCTAATAAATATTATATTTTTGCATAATATAATCAACTAACTAAACTAACAACTATGGCTTACAAAATTACTAGCGATTGCGCAGCTTGCGGTACATGTGCAGGCGAGTGCCCAGTAGGAGCTATCTCTGCTGGTGAAATCTATGTTATCAACCCTGACGAGTGCACAGAGTGCGGTACTTGCGCAGGTGCATGCCCTATGGGTGCTATCGTACTGGACAAATAACATATAAGTCCCACTAACTAAGAACAAAGAGAATGGCATCACTCGTTGGTGCCATTCTTTTTTTGCGCCCAATCACACTTCCCATTTACCACTCCCCATTTTCCACTCCCCATTTTCCACCCCCCATTTTCCACTCCCATTTCTCAGCACCCCAGGCTGCTACCCGATGCTGCCGTATTGTCTTCCATGCAGGGTCTCCCGCGGAG
>SAMEA3663028__coassemble_152_pt1 | contig 31173 bp, 22 predicted proteins | sample SAMEA3663028__metabat2_low_PE_034 | metagenome-assembled genome bin SAMEA3663028 (sample SAMEA3663028) | pig gut metagenome | biome: pig gut; feature: pig-associated habitat; material: faeces | place: France | collected 2012
TCTGGGGCACATTGGCCCGCGCGGTGGCCTCAATTTGTGCTCACCGAGCGCGTTGCTAAAAGTTAATTATCTGGTTATTAGGTATTTGTGTTTTTGAAGTGTGCGCGGTGATTTGCGGGAAGGCCATTGTTATGCTTCCCGAAGCTAATTTCCTCTTTCCCTGGTGCCAATCCCCGGCTTCCCGAGCACAGAAATGCCGATTTTGTGCTCGGGAGGGCTAACCCCTGCCTGCCACAGAGCGGCAACTCTCCTCTCTCCCGCCTTGGGGCAACTCTCCGCCATGCCGCCTCGGGACAACTCTCCGACATGCCGCCGAGTGAGAACTTTCCGACATGCCGCCGAGTGATAACTCTCGGGCCCGGCTGAACTGTTGCTGAACGTAATCTGGGCGCTGCTCGGCCGTTGCGTAACGTTATAGTAGCTGCTTACCCGTTGCGTAACGTTATATGTAGCCGCTTACCCGTTGTAAAACGTTATAGGTGCGCCGCAGGGCTGTTGTTTATGTTACCTTTGTTTCGTATATTTGAATTCTTGTGTGATTGAGGAGGCGCGGGTGGTGAAGCCGAACACTGAGGCTGAACAGTGAAGCCGTACAGTGAAACCGTACAGTGAAGCCGAATAGTTAAACTGAATAATTTGTTACATTAATTGATATAATATTTATGGAAAAGAGAATCAGAGCAATTGGTATGATGTCCGGAACATCGCTGGATGGGTTGGATATGTGTTATGTGGAGTTTGTCTTTAATGGTACACCCGGGAAGTGGGAGGATTCTACCAAGTGGAGTTATAAGATTCTTGCCGCTGAGGATGAGGGGTATGACGATGATCTTAAGCATAAGTTGGCTACTGCGCAGAGTATGAGCGCGTATGATTATGCTCTCCTTAATTCCGATTATGGTCTCTATTTGGGAAAGCGGGTGAAGGCCTTTATGGAGAGGACCGGCGCCGCTCCGGATATAATAGCATCGCACGGTCATACTATCTTCCATCAGCCAGCTATCCGATTTACTACACAGATAGGTTCGGGAGCGGGAATTGCGGCGGAGAGCGGTGTGGACTGCGTATGCGATTTCAGGACAACAGATGTTGCCCTTCACGGACAGGGGGCGCCTCTGGTACCCATTGGCGACAAGTGGCTCTTTGCGGAGTATGACTACTGCCTTAATATGGGCGGCTTCTCAAATATCTCTTTCAACTCTACGGTCGAGCGCAATGGAGAGAGGGTGCCTGCCAGACTTGCATACGACATATCGCCGGTGAACTATGTGCTCAACTACTATATGCGTCAGGTAGGCAAAGATTATGACAAAGATGGCGAGACAGCATCGGGAGGAGAGGTATGCGGCAAACTGCTGGATGCCCTTAATGCTCTGCCTTTCTATAGCGCAACCGGCCCGAAATCGCTTGGCAGAGAGTGGGTGGAAGCAGAGATTATTCCGCTCATAGACTCTTACAACCTCTCGCTGGAAGATAAGCTTGCAACATTCTGCGAACATATTGCAATACAGATAGGCGCAAAAATCTCCGCAAGGGAGGATGGCACCCGGTCCAAGGTGCTTCTTACCGGAGGGGGCGCATTCAACAAATATCTTGTAGAGCGTATGCAGGCCAATGCTCCGCAATGTCTCTATTGTATTCCCGATAAGCAGACTGTAAATTTTAAGGAGGCTCTTATCTTTGCATTCCTGGGCGCTCTCTTTATGCTGGACCTTCCAAACTGTATGAGCTCCGTTACAGGCGCTGCATACGATTGTATAGGAGGCGCTCTTTATAAGGCCGGAGTTAAGTAATTTTCCGTTTTTATTCTTTTTGTTGTAAATTTGCGCAAAATATTAATTAAAATAGGATATTATGCAATTGATAGCCGATAGCGGATCTACCAAGGTAGATTGGAGAGCCATTAAGGATGATGGTTCCATTGTTGAGATAAGTACAGAGGGTATAAATCCGGTCTTCATTACACCGGAAGAGATTGTGAAGATTCTCTCGCAGAAACTGCTTCCTGTTATAGGACCGGGAGTTAAAAATGTCTATTTCTATGGTGCGGGCGTTGTCTCCCCACAACTTATTGCAACATTGTCGGAATCTTTCAAGAAGGTCTTCCCGGAGAGTGAGACCTTTGCTGCATCAGATGTGCTTGCAGCTGCTAGGGCTCTCTGCGGTCATAATCCCGGCATAGCCTGCATTATGGGTACAGGTTCCAACTCCTGCTTCTACGATGGAGAGAACATTGCAAAGAATGTAAGAGCCGGCGGATTCATACTTGGCGATGAGGCCAGCGGCGGAGTTCTTGGCAAAAAGCTCATCTCCGATTTTATCAAGGGGCTGCTCCCTGCACATATCCAGACAGAGTTTGACAAGCGTTACGATCTTGACTATATGAAGGTTGTGGAGAAGGTCTACAAACAGCCTATGCCAAGCCGTTTCCTTGCCTCTTTTGCTCCATTCATCAATGAGTTTATTGCAGACCCATATATGGAGAACCTTGTAAACACCAGTTTTGACGAGTTCTTCAAACGCAATATCTCACAGTACGACTATAAGAACCACACCGTAAACTTTGTAGGCTCAATAGCCTTCTACTTTAAGGACAAGCTTGTTGCTGCCGCAGAGAGAAACGGCATGAAGGTTGGCAGAGTGCTTAAGACCCCTATTGAGGGACTTGTGGAGTATCACAAGGGCATCATTTAAATTTGGGTATCTTTAAGTTAGGGTATAATTTAGATTAGGGTATCAAAAAAATTAAGACTATATGAAAGTTACTGAGCAGGCGTCTAACTACGCCAATTTGGACAAGATGTCCGTAGGTGAACTGCTGCAGAATATGAACAGGGAGGATAAGAATGTTCCTGTTGCTGTAGAGAAATGTATTCCTCAGATAGAGAAGCTTGTTGAGGGTATTGTTGAGAGAATGAAGAAAGGTGGAAGACTCTTCTATCTGGGTGCGGGAACAAGCGGTCGTCTTGGTATTCTGGATGCCTCAGAGATTCCGCCAACATACGGCGCTCCGTTCGACCTTATCATAGGCCTCATCGCAGGTGGTGACACTGCTATCCGCAAGGCTGTGGAGAATGCAGAGGATGACCTTGAAGGGGGCTGGAGAGATATGCAGCCTTACAATGTTGGAATTAACGATGTTGTGGTGGGTATTGCAGCATCGGGAACAACACCTTATGTAATAGGCGCAGTTAGGGAGGCTCGCAAGAGAGGCCTTCTTACAGCCTGCATTACCTGCAACCCGGGCGCTCCTATTGCAGACGAGGTGGATATTCCAATTGTTGCAGTTGTAGGTCCGGAGTTTGTTACAGGCAGCACCCGTATGAAGTCCGGTACAGCACAGAAGCTTATCCTTAATATGATCTCTACCTCCACTATGATTCGTATGGGTCACGTAAAGGGCAACAAGATGGTTGATATGCAGCTCTCAAATGCCAAGCTGGTGGATAGGGGAACCAAGATGATTATGGATGAGACCAAGATAGAGGATTACGACTTTGCAAAGAGCCTGCTGCTTAAGTACGGCTCTGTGAGAAGTGCTGTAGACAACTATCTTGCAAGTAAATAGAGTTCATAAATGGCACTCTCCCAAGAGCAGTTCTCGTCGCAGTTGCTGCAGAATGCAGTGGAGGAGTTCTCTTCGCTGCCGGGCGTGGGCAGAAGAAGCGCGCTCCGTTTTGCCCTTCACCTGCTGAAGTTGCCGCAGGAGAATGTGGAGAGGCTGGGGAGAGCCATTGTGGATTTTAGGAGTAAGGTGAGGTATTGCTCCCGATGCAATATGATCTCCGATACCGATACCTGTCCAATCTGCTCCTCCCCGCGCCGCAACAGAGAGCTAATATGCGTAGTTGAGAGCATAAGGGATGTTATGAGCATAGAGAATACCGCCATCTACAACGGGCTTTACCACGTGCTTGGCGGCATTATCTCGCCTATGGATGGGATTGGCCCCTCAGACCTTCCTATAGAGAGCCTTCTGGAGAGGGTCAAGAGCGAGGGGGTGAAGGAGGTGATACTTGCTCTGAGCACCAGTATGGAGGGGGAGACAACCGCCTTCTACCTCTACAGAAAACTGGAACCTCTAGGGGTAAAGATTACCGGAATTGCAAGAGGAGTAGGATTTGGCGACGACCTTGAATACACAGACCAGCTTACTCTGGGACGCTCCATTGAAAACAGGCAACCATTTAAGCCCAATTGATAATTACTTTAAAAAATAGAATATGAAGCAAGAATTCCCGCTTTTTATCTTTTTGCTGGCCTTTGCAGCATATACAATACTGCTCTTCTTCATCTCATATCTTACAACAAGAAAGGCAGGAAACAGTTCGTTCTTCTCCGGTGACAAGAGAGCGCCATGGCCTGTGGTGGCATACGGTATGGTGGGCGCATCAATCTCCGGTGTAACCTTTGTCTCTGTTCCGGGTAACGTTCTGGCGCAGAACTTCTACTATATGCCTCTTGTCTTTGGATTTGTAGGAGGTTATCTGGTAATTGCAAAGTTGCTTCTGCCACTCTACTACAAGATGAACCTCACCTCCATCTACTCCTATCTTGGAGAGAGATTCGGGACAACCTCCCATAAGACTGCAACAAGCGTCTTTATGATCTCCAGAATACTTGGCGCTGCAGTGCGAATCTTTGTGGTAGTAATTGTGCTCTATGCCTTTGTGCCAAGAGGAGAGCTCTCATACGCGGCAGACCTTGGAGTCTTTGCACTTGTAACACTCATCTTCCTTGCGCTTATCTACCTCTATACCTACAAGGGTGGAGTTAAGACAATCATCTGGACAGATGTGCTTCAGACAACCTTTATGATATTGGCTGTGCTCTTTACAATCCTCTTCATCTGCAAGGATATGAACTGGTCCTTTGGAGATATGGTGGCTGCAGTGGCAGGGGCGGAGAACCCTAATCCTGCTGTTGGAGGTCACTTTACAGATCTCTTTGACTGGAACTGGAGCAGCGGCACAAATGCAATCAAGCAGTTTGTTGCGGGTATCTTCGTTACAGTGGCAATGACCGGTCTGGACCAGAGTATGATGCAGAAGAACCTTGCCTGCAAGGATATCAAATCTGCGCAGAAGAATATGTACTCCACAAGCATAATCATTGTTGTGGTAAACTTCTTCTTTGTGCTTCTTGGCGCACTCCTCTCAATCTATGTTGCAGATAAGGGCGGCTTTGAGGCTATGGGCATAGTTAAGACAGACGAGATGTTCCCTACGGTTGCCAGCCAGTACCTTGGCATTGGCGTGGGAGTTCTCTTCCTTATTGGACTTATCTCCGCATCCTATCCTAGTGCGGGCGGCGCGCTTACATCGCTTACCACATCCTATTGCGTAGACTTCCTCAAGTTCAACAGCCGTACAGATATGGATACACAGAAGAAGGAGAAAATGCGCAAACTCATTCACGCGCTCTTCACATTCCTCTTCTTCATAATAATTGTAATACTCTTTGTGCTCAGTAACGATGCTGTAGTTAATCTGGTCTATAAACTGGCCTCATACACCTATGGCCCGCTGCTTGGACTCTTCTTCTTCGGAATCTTTACAAAGTACAAGATAAAGGATAAGGCAACCCCATACATTGCAGTGGCAGCTCCTCTGCTCTGTATCCTTCTAAACTCGCTGGGAAAGGCCTTCCTTGGTTTCGACCTGGGCTTCTCACTCCTCATTGTAAATGGACTTCTTACCTTTATAGGCCTTTGGCTCTTCAGAGTTAGAGAGTAGAAGATGAGTTGGCTGGAACTCACAATATTATCAATATGCCTCTGCTTTGACACCTTTGCGGTCTCTCTGTGCGGAGGCATATTGCTTTGCAGACGCTCCTTGAGCATAGGGGCAAGAATGCGCATAATACTCTCCTTTGCTCTCTTCCAAAGCGGGTTCCTAGCTCTAGGCTGGGGAGTGGGCGAGTTCTTAGCAAACTATTTTGGCGCAATAGACCACTGGGTAGCCTTTGCAATACTGCTCTGGATTGGAGGTAAGATGCTCTATGAATCGCTCTTTCATCCCGAAGAGGATCAGAGCGCATCGGACCTTCTTAACCCGCGCCGTCTTGTGGTGCTCTCCATAGCAACCAGCATAGATGCGGTTGCAGTTGGAGTAAGCCTTGCGCTGCTGGCAATTGCACCCCAAAAGGCACTCTTCACAATAGCTGCAACGGCATTGGCAACGGCGGCAGCCTCGTATATCGGACTCGCATTCGGAAAGGCGCTGGGCAGGAGAATAGGCAAAGCCGCAAATATTGCAGGTGGAATAATATTGATACTCATAGGAGTAAAGATTCTTTTTGAGCACCTTATGCAATAAAGGTTATTGCCAATCCGGCTTTTTTTGTTATCTTTGTCCGCTTACTGTAGTATTAACCTTAATTCTCTCGGCAAATGATTAAAATTCTTTACAAATCTAACCGACAGATTGCGGAATCCTGCACCCTTGCAGATTTGGAAGAGTTGGGCTTTGACGATGTGCTCTGGATAGACCTTGTTGAGCCAACCGGAGATGAGAAGAGAACTGTAGAGGAGTTCCTTGATACAACTCTTCAGAGCCGCGCCACAGCGGAGGAGATTGAGAGTTCTTCCCGATACTCGGAGACAGAGACCACAATATTTGCAAATACAAACTTCCTTATACCCGGGCCGGACAGCTATTCTACAGAGGCGGTCTCATTCATCATTTCAGAGGGCATACTGGTTACAATAAGACAGGTTCCTCTAAGAACCCTTACAGACCTGCAGCGCAGAATACTTGCACTCTCCACAACCAAACTATATCCTACCGGCTATCACATTCTGGTTGCCATAATGGAGGGGAGAATAGACCTGGATGCGGATATGATAGAGATAATGTCCAAAGAGATAGAGCAGTTTAGCAAGCGAGTATCGTTGGGAGAGAATGTAAACGAAGATTTTCTCTTGGATATCAATCAGTTGCAGGAGAATACAATGATGGTAAGGGAGAATGTTGTGGACAAGCAGCGAATGATCTCCTCCATCCTAAAGAGCGACAAGTTCCCTAGAGACGTGCACGACAAACTCAATGTTGTAATACGCGATATCGCATCACTTCTAAACCATACCAATTTCAGTTTTGAGAGGCTGGAGTATCTCCAGAATACGGTAATGGGACTTATCAACCTGGAGCAGAACAAGATTATGAGGGTACTTACCTTTGTCTCCCTGCTCTTTATGCCGCCAACTCTCATATCGGGAATATTTGGTATGAATGTATTGTTGCCGGGCTTTGGAAAGCAGGGGCTGTGGGACTTTGGAATAATAGTCTTCATTATGCTTCTTTCGGTTGGCCTTGCCTCTCTGCTCTTTAGAAAGAGAAAGCCCAAAAATCACTGATTTTTACCCAAATAATATTTGGAGTATTATACATTTATCTCTATTTTTGCACGATTTATCATCGGCCGCAAAGCCGGTCTTTATAAATAATGTTTAATTCCTAATTTGTTTAAAGAATTATTATGACAAAAGAGAAACAAGTTATTGAGGAGGAGATAATTGAGGCTCCTGTTCAGAAAGAGACTGCAGCATCCTTCGCAGAGGAGGAGACACCTGTAGTTGACACTACAAAAAAGAGAAAGAGCAACGCATCCGTTGCGCCTGAGAAATTTGATTGGGATGCTTTTGAGAGAGAGACAGATTACGGCAGACCAAAAGAGGAGATAGCAGCAGACTACGACAAGACACTCTCAACCATTATGGAGGGAGAGGTTGTAGATGGTACAGTAGTTGCCATTGGCAAGAGAGAGGTTATCGTAAACATCGGTTACAAGAGCGAGGGCGTTATCTCAATCAACGAGTTCAGATACAATCCGGAGCTTGCAGTAGGAGATAAGGTAGAGGTTTATGTGGAGACAGCTGAGGACAAGAAGGGTCAGCTTATTCTCTCACACAAGAAGGCCCGTTCATTCCGTTCTTGGGATAGAGTCAATGAGGCTTGCGAGAAGGACGAGATTGTTAAGGGTTATATCAAGTGCCGCACAAAGGGCGGTATGATTGTGGATGTATTCGGCATAGAGGCATTCCTCCCGGGCTCTCAGATAGATGTAAAACCTATCAGAGACTATGACGTATTTGTAAACAAGACAATGGAGTTCAAGATTGTGAAGATAAACCACGAGTTCAGAAACGTAGTTGTATCTCACAAAGCACTCATAGAGGCAGAGCTTGAGGCTCAGAAGGCAGATATCATCAGCAAGCTTGAGAAGGGTCAGGTTCTTGAGGGAACAGTTAAGAACATCACCTCTTACGGTGTATTCGTAGACCTTGGCGGTGTAGATGGTCTCATTCACATCACAGACCTCTCTTGGGGCAGAATCAACCATCCGGAGGAGGTTGTTAAACTTGACGAGAAGATTAACGTTGTTATTTTGGACTTTGACGATACCAAGAAGCGCATTGCTTTGGGTCTCAAACAGCTTACCCCACATCCTTGGGATGCACTTGATCCAAACCTCAAGGTTGGAGACAAAGTATCTGGCAAGGTTGTAGTTCTTGCAGACTACGGCGCATTTGTAGAGATTCAGCCAGGTGTAGAGGGTCTTATCCACGTATCAGAGATGTCTTGGTCTTCTCACCTCAGAAGCGCGCAGGATTTCCTTAAGGTAGGTGACGAGGTTGAGGCTCAGATTCTTACCTTGGACAGAGAGGAGCGCAAGATGTCCCTTGGCATCAAACAGCTTAAAGAGGATCCTTGGGCAACAATCTCTGAGAAATATCCAGTAGGTTCAAAGCACTCTGCAGTTGTACGCAACTTCACCAACTTTGGCGTATTTGTAGAGCTTGAGGAGGGTGTAGATGGTCTTGTACACATCAGCGACCTCTCTTGGACAAAGAAGGTTAAACATCCTTCAGAGTTCACCGCAATTGGCGAGAAACTGGATGTTGTAGTTCTAGAGATAGACCAGGAGAACAGAAGACTCAGCCTTGGCCACAAGCAGCTTGAGGAGAATCCTTGGGATGTATTTGAGACAGTATTCACAGTTGGTTCTATCCACGAGGGTACAATCGTTTCATTCAACGACAAGGGTGCAACCGTTGCTTTGGAGTATGGCATTGAGGGTTTTGCACCTGCAAAGGCTCTTGTAAAAGAGGACGGCACAACAGCTAAAGCAGAGGAGAAACTCAACTTCAAGGTTATTGAGTTCAACAAATCCAACAAGAAGATCATTCTCTCACACTCAAGAATTTGGGAAGATATAAAGAGAGAGGGTGAGATTAAAGAGAAGAATGAGAGAAATGCAGAGGCAGAGTCAACACACAAGGCAGTTAAGAAGATCAAATCCAACCTGGAGGTAACAACCCTTGGTGATATCAGCGCTCTTGCAGATCTCAAATCCAAGATGGAGGCAAACAAGGAGTAATTTAAACTGAATGAATTTTTCCTTTACAACATTAGGGACGGCTTCGGCCCTCCCTATTGCCAACAGATATCCAAGCGCTCACGTCCTTAACATACGTGAGCGTTTGTTTTTGATAGATTGTGGCGAGGGGACGCAGCTGCAGATGCGCAAATACGATATTCCATTAACAAAAATAGAGAATATCTTCATTTCGCATCTTCACGGAGACCATCTCTTTGGTCTCTTTGGACTCCTCTCTACCTACGGTCTTATGAATCGTCTTGCTCCGCTCTATATTTATGGGCCAAAGGGGCTGGGGCAGATATTGGAGTTCTTCAATCTTCATTTTGCGGAGGGGGTCAAATACGAGATAATCTTTACTCCGCTCTCCTGCCAATCCCCGGAGATGATACACTCCACAAATAACCTGGAGATATACTCCTTCCCCTTAAGACACAGGGGAGAGACATATGGTTTCCTCTTTAGGGAGAAGGAGCCTATGTTAAATGTAAAGAGAGAGCTCATAGAGGAGCATGCGCTCACTCTCAGAGAGATAGGCTCTTTGAAGCAGGGTGAGGATTATATTAGGGAGGATGGCACAATCCTCTCTGCTGCGGAGTTTGCCTATAAGCCGTGGCAACCCAGGTCGTTTGCATATTGCTCAGATACAGCACCCTTTGCAGATCTGGCAAAATGGGTATCGGGAGTAGACCTGCTCTACCACGAGGCAACCTTTGCAGATGACTTAAAAGAGCTGGCAAAGAAGACACTCCACTCAACTGCCACAGATGCAGCAATGTGCGCCAAAGAGGCAGGCGCGGGCAAACTCGTAATAGGCCACTACTCTTCCCGATACAGGAATCGCTCCATCCTCTGCCAGCAGGCAAGAGAGATCTTTCCAAATACCCACTCTGCAGAGGAGGGCAAGGTTTTTGAAGTACCTCTCATAAAGTTTTGATTGATAATTTTTGAGAGATGGAAAAGAGAACCTTAATTAAACTTTTATTATTAAGTATTGTATTGAATATCTGCATCTTGCCCGCAAAATCACAGGCAAGGTACGGGCAGTTGAATAACCAGAATATAGTAAACCTTAACACAGGAAAACTTAACCAGGCATATTACATTCTTAACAACTACTACCTGGATACACTAAATTTTTCTGCAATAACAGACAAACTTCTTGCAACTCTTGTAAAGGAGTTGGACCCGCACTCCGCCTTTATACCGGCAGAGGATGTAAAGGCAATGAATGAGCCACTGGAGGGAAATTTCAGCGGAGTGGGTGTAGAGTTTGCAATTATGGACGATACGCTCTCTGTGCAGGCTACAATTCAGGGCGGACCGGCAGAGAGAGTGGGAATAAAGGCCGGAGACAAAATCATAAAGGTTAACGGAGAGACCATAGCAAATACCAAACTCACCATAGAGAGGGTGCACAAATACCTCAGGGGTCCGGAGGGGAGCCTTGTAGAGGTTGCAATAGAGCGCAAGGGCAACCCCGGTCTGCTCAATTTTCTAATAAAGAGAGGAAAGATACCCGTAAACAGTCTGGATGCCGCCTATGAGTATCCAAACGGCATACTCTACCTAAAACTAAGCCGCTTCTCTGCCACATCATACAAAGAGGTTATGGCAGCGGTGCGCAAATACCCTCACCAGAATGGCATTATTCTGGATTTAAGGAACAACGGCGGCGGATTGCTCCTCTCTGCGCTTCAGATAGCAAATGAGTTTCTTAAAGCGGGCCAGCTGATACTCTACACAGAGGGCAGAACAGTAGAGCGTGAGGTGCAGCGAGCCAACGGATATGGCAGCCTGCAGGATATACCGCTTGTGGTGCTTATAAACGAGAACTCTGCCTCTGCATCTGAGATTGTGGCGGGTGCAATGCAGGATTGGGACAGGGCGGCAATAATTGGCCGGCGCTCCTTTGGAAAGGGGCTTGTACAGCAGCAGCTTCCGCTAAGAGACGGCTCTATGCTAAGGGTTACAGTCTCCCGATATCACACCCCAAGTGGCAGGGTAATACAGCGACCATACAAAAAGGGAGGCTCAGAAGAGTATTACAAAGAGTTTATAGAGCGATACGGCAATGGAGGCGGAGTCTTTAGCGCCGATACGCTGCACTTCCCGGATTCGCTAAAATTCAAGACCATAGTAAAGGGAAGAACCGTATATGGCGGCGGAGGCATAATGCCGGACCTCTTTATCCCATCCGACACATCATACTATACAAAGTTCTATGGAGAGATAGTGCGCAAAGAGATTCTTACAGACTTTGCAAACAAATATGTAGATGCCCACAGAGAGACCCTAAAGAAGGACTACAAGGGCGATTTGCAGATTAGGAACGTACCATTTGAAGAGTTTCTGCAATATGCGCAGGAGCGTGGGGTAAAAGCCACAGAGGCAGATTTAAAGACCTCCGGCAACGAGCTTAAGTTCTATCTTAAAGCAATGATTCTTAGGCTTATAACAAATAACGACACCTACTACAAATATATAAATGGCAGAGATGTGGAGATAGGGGAGGCACTTAAATTACTCCGCTCCCAAGCAGCTCCTGACTCTGCGGGTGGTACCAGGCGGCAAACTGGCCAGGAGTGATTCCGCGCTGAGGATTCTCAAAGAGTATATAGAGCGCATCGGGGCCTCTGAAGAGTCTTGCGCGCTCCAGCGGCTGACGGTAGCGTATTCTTACCATACAATCAATTCCGGAGGGTGGCACATCTCTGCCGCTCTCTTCGCTTTTGCACATCTCCGGTTCGGGCAAGGCAACAAACTGCTCACGTGCAAGAGGATTAATCCAGTGCAACCGGTTGTTGGGAATCTTTATGGCGCTTCTGTAGAGCCCTGGATGGCTCTGACCCTCGCCAACATAAATTGTGTTGGAATCTATATCTATGGAGATAATGAAGAGAGACTCCTTGTGCCCCCCAATATCCAGCCCTCTGCGCTGACCTATTGTGTAGAACTGCGCGCCCTGGTGCACTCCAACAACCTTTCCCTCCTGTGGAGTATATACGGCAGGAGTGGAGAGCCTCTCCAGCTCCTCAAGCGTTACGGCAGGATACTCTGCAGGCTGTGTAGGGTAGGGGTCTGTAAGCTTTCTGCTCTCCGCCTTGGAGAAGACCCTCTCCTGCGGCTTGGCAAATATCTCCACCACATCTCCCTCCTTAGGCTTAAGCTTCTGCTGCAGGAAAACCGGCAGGTCCACTTTGCCAACAAAGCAGATTCCCTGAGAGTCCTTTCTGGCAGCGCTTGGCAACCCTGCCTCTGCAGCCAATCTGCGCACCTCCGGCTTTGGCAAATCACCTATCGGGAAGAGAGCCCTGGAGAGCTGTTCCTGGCTCAATTGGCAGAGAAAATAGCTCTGATCCTTATTTTTGTCCGCGCCGGCAATAAGGCGGTAGAGTTTGCGTCCACGGCTATCCAGATACTCCTCCTTTCTGCAATAGTGCCCTGTGGCAACATAGTCTGCTCCAAGGGCAATCGCCTCCTGCAGAAAGGCATCAAACTTTATCTCTCTGTTGCAAAGCACATCGGGATTAGGAGTTCTGCCGTGCTCGTACTCATCAAACATATAGTCCACCACCCTTTTGCGGTATATATCGCTCAAATCCACAAAGTGGAAGGGTATTCCAATCTTTTTGGCCACCATTTCTGCTAAGGTCTTCTCCTCCTCCCACTCGCAATCTCCGTGCAGGGTGCCCTCCGTATCGTGCCAATTCTGCATATATATGCCAATAAGGTCGCAATCTCCCCTCTGCTTAAGCAGCAATGCAGCAACACTGGAGTCCACTCCTCCCGACAATCCAACAGCAATCTTAATCTTTTTCTCCATATATTTTGAAATAATGCCAAATATAATTACTTTTGCAACGGGTAAGTCATATACGACCAGCTCCTGCAGAACTCCCCCAGGGCCGGAAGGCAGCAAGGGTATGTGGTTGTAGCGGTGCGATATATTAAGCTTACCCTTTCTCTTTTTTATGCTTCCAGACCGTCAAAGACAAAAGGAAGCAGGTCTGTAACAGAATCCACCATCAGAATCTTGCTGCGGCTGCCAATAAGCACCTTAATGTTCTTGCCCGCTCTCTGCTGAGACTCAATCATAACCTGCCTGCAGGCCCCGCAAGGAAAGGCATACCTCTCCGTAATGCTTCCGCCTGTCTCCGCTACAATTGCCATAGCCTCCACACTCCTCTCCGGTCTGTTGGCGTGGGCGCCAAAGAGTGCAACGCGCTCTGCGCAGAGCCCCGAAGGGTATGCAATATTCTCCTGATTGGCACCTGTAAGAATCTCTCCGCTATCCAGCATAAGTGCGGCGCCTACGTGAAAATTGGAATATGGCGCATAAGAGCCCTTTGTAGCCTCTATTGCCTTTGCATAAAGCTCCTTATACTCATTAGGAAGCTCTTCCTCAGAAGAATACTCCCGATACTCTATTATTAATCTTTTATTCTCCATATCTTCTCCCCTTTCTGCAAATTTACTATTTTTGTATAAATATAACTTAATAAATGGCAAAATACAATCTCAGAATGGCAAGAGCGCTGCTGCTGCTGCTGCTGCTCTTTATGGTCTCACTTCTGCCTCTTCCGGCACAACAGAGGGTAAGAAGCGCATATATAGAGAAGTACAAGGATATTGCAGTGGAGCAGATGAAGAGATATGGCATACCTGCCAGCATAACACTGGCGCAGGCCTGCCTGGAGTCTGCAAATGGCACCTCTCCGCTTGCCACAAAGGCCAACAACCACTTTGGAATCAAATGCCACAACTGGAGCGGCAAGAGCTACAAGCACGACGACGACCGCAAAGGGGAGTGTTTCCGCAGCTACTCCAACCCGGAGGAGTCCTTTACAGACCACTCGCTCTTCCTTGTGGAGAGAGCGCGCTACAGGAGCCTCTTCTCCCTTAATCGGGAAGACTATAAGGCTTGGGCGCACGGGCTTAAGGCTGCCGGATATGCAACCAATCCCCAATATGCTCAACTGCTTATAAAGATTATAGAGGAGAATAATCTGCAGCGCTACGACAGGCTTGCAGGTGGTGAATCTGCTGCATACGGCGGCAAATCAGAGAAGGCCAAGCGGCTCGCTGCCCAGTTGGGAGAGTTGCAGATGCAGTTAACAGAGTTGGAGGGTAGGATCTCTGAGAGTGTAAGGGAGGCTAACCGACTGCAGAGCGGCAAAGAGTTCAGAAGGCTCTCCAAGGAGCTGAAGAGCCTGCAGAAGAGCAAAAAGAGGTTGGAGAAGAGTATAAAAAAGTGCGAGCGCAAGCTTAAACGCGCAAAGTAGAGTCTTATGGAGGCTAAAAAGAGGAGATATTTGACAATTATAGTTGCAGCGCTCTTTCTGCTGCTTCTTTCTATAGCATATTGGATTATGGTGCCGCTTTGGTGCGCCTATAGGGCTAATGTAGAGCAGGAGATAGTGCTTAAAGTGCCGCAGAATGCCACTACGGAGGAGGTTCTTGCTATGCTGGAGCCCAATCTGAAGAGCAGTTTCACTCTAAAGCAGGCATTGCATATAAAGAGCCTGGGAGAGCAGGTTAGGGCGGGTTATTTCCGCTTTGCCAAGGGTACAGACAACATTACAATTATCCGCAGGCTGCAGTATAACCACCAGAGCCCCTATAAACTTGTGCTCTCCGGTAACATAAGAGGTATGCAGAGGCTTGCTGCGCTGCTTGGAGAGCGGCTTATGGCAGACTCCACAGCCTTTGCAGACTATTTTTCTTCTCCCGATGTGCTTCAGCTCTGCAACCTTAATCGGGAAGAACTTCCATCTCTCATTCTGCCAAATACTTATGAGGTGTGGTGGACAATCTCTCCAAAGGGCTTTGTGGAGCGGATGATAAGGGAGCACAAAGCCTTCTGGAACAGCGCAAGGCTGGCTAAGGCAGAGGCGCTTGGGCTAACGCCGGCGGAGGTCTCCACATTGGCCTCCATTGTCTGCGAGGAGAGCAACAAGAGGGCAGAGCTTCCCATAATTGCAGGGGTCTATATAAACAGACTCAAAAGGGGTATGAAGCTGGATGCAGACCCAACGGTAAAATTTGCAGTTGGAGATTTTACTCTTAAAAGAATCCTCTACAAGCACCTCTCTACAGAGTCTCCATACAATACATATTTGCATAAAGGATTACCTCCGGGGCCGATTACAATACCCTCCATAGAGGGGATAGATGCCGTTTTAAACTACAAAGAGCATAACTATCTCTATTTCTGCGCAAGTGAGGCGCTTGACGGAACGCACAGATTTGCGCAGACCTTATCTGAACATAATGCAAATGCAGCCCGTTACAGGGCAGAATTAAATAAAAGAAGGATATTATGAGACACTACCTTTCACTTTTGAGCGCGCTTACGCTCTCTCTCTTTGCACTCTTCTCATATTCGGAAAGAGCAGCGGCACAATCCATAGATTTTACCAGAGGAGAAGATGTTACCGGCAAGATAGCAGACAGTCTTAAATATATTCTGCCGGAGTTCTCGCACGGATTGTTATCCTACAGGGATGGAAGCAAATCGCAGGGGCTTTTTAATGTGGCAACATACAACCAGTCTATACACTTTAAGAAGAGAGATGGCACTATAATGGAGCTTGCAGGGATAGATGAGGTGGAGAGGCTCATAGCAGATAAGAGAGTCTTCATAAGAGACAACAGCACCTTCTATGAACTTTTGGAGGAGCGTGAAAGGGTTGCAATTGCACTCTCCAGAGAGCTGAAGTTTATGGAAGCGGACAAGCCAGGGGCATACGGCACCGCTTCGCCTACCGCATCTGTAACCTCCTATACAAGCATAGAGTACAATGGCGAGAGCCATAGCATTGGCATAAATCTCTCTGCAAAATACAGATACAAGGAGACGCTGTGGCTATATAATGGAAAGAGTCTTATCAAACCTTCAAAAAAGAATTTGATAAAACTCCTTCCGGGGAGGCGCGAAGAGATAGAACTCTACTGCAAAGAGAACGGAACCGAGTTTGGCAATTACCAGTGGCTCCGTAAACTCTTTAATTCTCTGAAGTAGAGGCTTTATAGTAGAGTGGATTGCCCTCGCTGTCTATTCCCTCTATTACAATATCAAAAGAGTTTGTAATATCCGAATTGTAGAATGAGACCTCTATTCCCTCCTTTGGAGAGTAGAGATAAGGGTCCCAATAGAGGGTCTTTCTGCGGTCGCTTCTTAGTCCCGATGCCTGCACGCTATATTTTGGAGAGTAGAACCTTGTTGGTTTCTGCCATCCCAGCGGCTGAGTGCTGGCAACATTTGGAGGCGATACCTTCTCTCCGTACGGGTTCTTTGTATTGATAAGCAATACGGCGCGCGGATACTCAAGCGCAGTTGCGCTGGTTTGGAATGGAGCAGCCCTCATTCCTGTGCAGACAGCAAGAGCGGAGACATTATCTATAGGCATAGAGAAGAGTTGGTCGTACTCAAAGTCATCTATGAGTTTCTTGTTCACATACACAAGCGCTCTGTGCCATCGGGAGCCTATTGTCATCTCTGTAGAGACTGCCACTCCTCTTCCAACAAGGAACTTGCCGCTATCGGTATAATCTATCTTAAGGGCTGTAAAGTTGTTAGCAACATAGTCCATTACATTCCAGGAGGAGTATGATTTAAGATCCTCCTCGCTCTTATACTCATTTGGAGCAAAGGTTACATTGCCAAATGGAGATGGAGAATTCTTTGGAACAAATCTGCCTGTAATTACAATAGGGTCCAGATTATATACCCGTTCACCGCCTGTCCTATAGTAGTTCTCAATAGCCTCCTTAGCAAATTCATAGCTGTAACCTACCTTTTTGTTACTAAACTTATAGTCAAATTGCGGAGCAAATATCTCCTCATCTATAATAGGGGTATAGAGCTTGCTCTGCATTCTCTTTCCACCTACAGCGCCTACCAAGAATTTTGTACCCTCCGGAAAATCCACATCTTTAAGGCAAAAATATCCTGAATCAACCTCGCCATAAGCGCTAAAGTGAATGGATGGTGCGGTAAACATAACCATAGACTTCTTGTGAGTTGTAGAGGCAAGACCTCTTATTCTGCCGCTGATTGTCTGAATATACTCCCTGCCATATTTAGGCGCAGGTATTTTTCCTCCGGCTATGGAGTTATAGTCGTAATAGTTCCATCCCTGTGTCATTACAAGCAAATCTACATCCTTCATCCTTTGTGAGTAGGGAAGGGTAATGTCAAAATAACGCTCAGGGTTCTCCACATATCCGGTAAGCTCGCTCTTTAGGAAGAATTCTGATATAATATTGTTGCCGGATTTAAAATCAAGATTATCCGGGTCTGTAACAGAGATGCCAAGGTCTGCACCAATAGGTTGGCCATCTGCATCTTTGCACTGCAGCATAGCTATAACCCTCTCCCTGTGTTTGTAACTCTCCTTATTGAATTTAAGCTCTATGGAAGGGGAGAAGTATGGCAATATGCAGAGAACTCTCTTACAGATAATATTGTTCGCCTTGTCTGAGACTAAAATAGAGTTTATACCTGTAGTAAACTCTCTTGCAGCAATAGTATAGCTGTTGCTCTCCCCGGCTGCCAGAGATTGAGAGTAGAGTATCTGGTCTTTGTCAATGATATGAAGTGTAAGCTCCTCTGCTGCAAAGCGTCCTCTCTTCTCTATTTTTATATCCAGAATTGCTCCCTTGTTGGCTTCAACATTCAATCTGTTGGTATCTATTGCCACATTAACCATTACACCCTCCTCTGCAGGAGCAGGGAAGGAGTATCTCTTTTTGAAACCTTTGTCATCCTCCAAAACAGCATAATATTTCTCGTTTGCAGAATTAGGAGTTATAGAGAGTTCTCCAAAACCATATTTGTCACTCTTTATTATGCCTATTTTCTGATTATTGGAGTTGTAAAGGAATCCATTTACAGCGGCGCCATAGCCCTCTCTATCCACAACCTTGTAGGCAATTCTGGATGGTACGCCAACCAGGTAACTGCCGCTCTCCGGCATAAACTGCAGGTCGTAATCTCTATTCCTATTTACATCTGCGGAATCAAATGGGTTGGCTAGGTTATATTTTGCAAAATCAGCATCTTTTTTAATGCCCTTCTCAACCATCTCCCTCTTAAGGTTATCCTTCATAGGGTTAATTATGGCCAACTCCTTTGTAAACATATACTCCGGAGAGTTGTTCATCATCCAGTAAGAATATCCGCGTATAATTACCTTGCCTGTAGTGAGGTCGTCCGGAAGAACAAGATAACCCACAAAGCCCCCATTATCCCTCTTAATCTTCTTTCTTAAGGCAAGGGTCTGTTTAGGTTTGTATTTTCCGCTGTTTTCCTGATTGATTACATTATGGTAGAGCTCTACATATATGAAGTTTGATTCAACAAAGCCGGACTCGGCAGAGGCATTCTTCAAAAAGCCTTTCATCCAAATAGTATCCCCAACGCAATAGGAATCCCTATCTGTCTGAATATACAATTTCTCTGGAGAGAGAAACTTGATATACTCTTCAAAATTCTGCTCAAATCTCTTTTGAGCGGCGCTTTGCTCTGCTACAACAACCATCAAATAAAGGAATGTAATGCAACCGAACAATATCTTGGTAAAACCTATCTTCATCATTACGCTATTATAAAAAAAGGGAGGTGGACCTCCCTAGTAATCTTTTTATTACCAAAGGTGCCCGTTAAAGAGCTCCTGTGCGTTTCATATAGCCTGAGACTGCAACTGGAACAACGGGACCCATATACTTGCGTGTTGTACCGCTGGTAGGGGTAAAGATTACGTTAGCCTCGTTAGTGTTGACCCTCATTGTTACTTTGAAAGTACCCTTAATCATACGGCCATTAATAACCATTCTCAATTTAAGATTTCCCTTCTTGTCCAGCTCTTTTGTATACTCGGTAACATCTGCTACATAAGTGCCGTTCTTGCCACAAACAGTTGCACCCTGAAGGTACATCTTGCCATCTGCCTCCATAGAGATGAAGGTTGCATTGTCTGTGATAGGATTATCTATTCCTTCAGAATCTATGTAAGATGAAGGTATGATGCAAAAATCCTTCTCGTCAAAACACTTTACTGCAGTCTCATAAAGAGCCTTCTGTTGTGCGGCCTTCTCTGCTTTGCTAAGTTTCTGAGCAAAAACAGGCGCTGCAATAATAAGAGCTAAAACTAATAACGCTATTCTTTTCATTGTTTTGGATTTTAAAAAGGGTGACTTAAGTCACAGAGCAATGGCTCCATAACGTCAGTCACCCTGCATTAACTACTAAAGTGATGTCCAAAGTGAGACGTCAGTTGTTGGAGATGCGGTTCTGATACCTCTCATAATGTGGTTGTATGACCTGCCAATGTATGCATACCACCAATCTGAATATTCTGCAAATCTAGAACCATTCCACTTCATAAGAACGTCACCATTCTCATCAAGAATTCTGTAGTAAATGATACAGTAACCGGATGAATTGAAGTAGGTCTTTCTTACAATTACAGGAACGCGGTCTGTTGCCTCACCAAAGGCTACTGGTGCTCCAACATTCTCGTAATCGGCCATATCAGCTCTCTTCCACTGATACTGCAACTTGCCAGGATATGGGGTATTTGCATCCTCATACATAAAGTTGTAGAATCTTACTGTTGCTACTGAGTCTGTACCATAAATATTGTTTCCTGAACTTACTGTTGCTCTGTACTGATCCTCCAGGTTGTCCAATACAACCGGAGCCTTTGTTAAGTCGTGAACAAAGATGTTGCACTTACCAGGCTGAAGGTTAACGGTCCAATCATATACTACGTTACCCTTTCTGTAGAAGGTGAATTTTACATCACCGGCTTTAACTGCAAAGAATCTGCCTACAGCGCCTCCAGGAACTCCGTTGTAAGGGAGCAACTGGCCGGAACCGTTTACACTTGAATAGAGTACTCCATTTACAAATACTGAATCTATATAGTATGCAGCGCTGTTAACAATAGGCTCAAAGTAGTGCAACTGGAACTCAACTTGAGTTGCAGGATCTATTTTTGTAGTATCAAACAATATCTTATGCTTTGTGCAAGATATCAGTGACAATACTGCTGCAGATATTAAAACTAATTTAAAATATTTCATACCTTAATTTGTTTAAATAAATTACATAGGGTAACCATCTGGATATGCGAACCAAGGAATAGAGCACTGGTAGTTTAATGCATCTCCAGCAATAGGCTTGAGAGCTCCCAGGGAGTTAAGGTTCCACATATACTCAGAGTTGTACCTTGGACGAATTCTGTAGCAAGGAGAACCATAGTTCTCTACATTATAAGTACCTCTTCTGTTCTGAACCTGAGCTGGTGCAAGATAGAAGCCTTTATAAACCTTACTCTCATCTGTATCCCATTTCTGGTCAACTGTTGTAAGAGTCCAACCATTGTCCAATGTAGGATAGTCGCCTGAGTACTTAATGTCGTAGTGATATTTTCTAAGGTCTGTCCAAGCCTCATTTGCTCCCCAAGGCCACAATGCAACATACTTCTGCATCATAATGTGTGAGAGAGTAAGTTCAGACTCTGTAATCTGGCCAACAAATGGTCCTGCAAGATATTCTGCAGCAAGTTGGTTGAAGAGAGCAGTGCTAATCTTGTCACCACCAGGAAGAGCGCCATAAGCTGCGCCATCCTTAGCCTTTCCAGGAAGAAGCTGACTTACTGTAAAGTCCATATCATCCTTTATTGCATCTTTCCAAGCAGCAAGCGCATTTGCTTTGTCGCCCATCTTGAAATAGGCCTCGGCCATACAGAATTTAATCTGAGCAGATGTCATAAGTACATATGGAGCATCATCTCTGAAGAGCCATCTTCCTGTTCCGTCATAAGCTTTATTTGCATTTGCAATTCTTCCGTAAACATTAGGAGCTGTACCTATAGGACCGGATGCGCCTGTGAAAGATGAACCATAGTATCTATGCATCTTAACGCTGTCTGCATCATCTATATCCTCAAACTCTTTATCATCTGTTGTAGAGAGTTTTGCCGCAACACGTGGGTCGTAGTGGCCTGTAAGTTCTACCAAAGTATCTGCGATAATCTGTTTAGGATTCAACTCGTAAGGGTAGTATTTTGCCCTTTCGTCTGTTTTTGAAGTCTTTACCTTGTCGCCTGTAGTTTCATCATATACAGGAACTGTACCTGTCATAATCTGTACAATGTAGTCACTCTGCCAGTATGAGTTGGAGAGGTTGCCTCTATAAACACCCCAGAAGTTGTTATAGATAGAGAACTGTGCATCTGCCGCACCTCCAACAGTACTCATAAGAGCATTGTCATCTGCACTTGAGAGAGCAAGTTTTCCGTGCTGCAAAAGCTGATTTGCGTACTCGCTTACAAAGTTGTTCTTATTTGTAAGTGAAGCAAGGTTGTTAACAATTACACCGTGAGCAAATTTTATCCATTTGTCTGCATCACCCTGGAAAACACGGTCATTCTCTTTGAGTTTTGTACCGTATGCAAAGTTGTCCTCTTTGCTGAGAAGCTCAATTGCCTCCTCTGCCCAAGCTCTGATTTGAGGATAAATCTCATCCTGATAATCATAATCGTGAGAGAGACGACCAACCTCAAAAGCTTGTTTCATAGGGAGTTCAACCTGAAGTTTACACATAACATCCCAAGTGTAAGCCTTAATTGCAAGACCAATACCTGCAAGTGTCCAAGCCTCGTCTGCCTTAGCCTGATTTACCATATTCTCAAGGTTCATACCGTGAAGCCAATATGCAATTCTCCAGGTCTCTCCTGCTGCGTCACTACCCTTAGAGTAGAAGTTGTTGGCATAAGAGATGTATGAATTGGTTCCCATCATCTGTGAGAGAGGCGCAGTAGCGCGGAGGTCATAATATAAACCTTGCCAAGCGGACTCAAGTCCTGCCAGATAGAGGTAGGCATCTACCTTATCCGGTGCATCTTTGTTTTCGTTTACATTAAGAAAGTCATCACAACTTGTAGATGCAAATCCCACAAGCGCAACAAATAATATTATTAATAATTTTTTCATACTCTTTATCATATATTAGAATGTGAGATTTAGACCAAATGATAGACCACGTGGGCTAGGAATACCCCAACAGTCAATACCTATACCGCCAGAACCTCCAAGAGCAGCTGAGTTAGAGTTACCAACAGCATCAATTCCTGAGTAATTAGTAAGGGTAAGAAGGTTAGAAGCTGCTACCCAGATATTTGCAGAAGAGACAAACTTCTTTGTATTCTTCTCCAACCACTTCTTAGGAACTGTGTAAGCCAAACGGCATTCGCTCATTCTAAGGTAGTTTACATCATGCTCGAGCCAATCCTCGTCATAACCGGCATAAATGCCGTTGCCATAGTTCTTGTATGATACCGATATGTTGTTAGGAGTAGGATGAGATGAATTCTCCTGACCATTCTTCAAAACGCCTTTGAATACAACGTTACCTGCCTCTCTAAGTTCTACAGACTCCCAGCTTGAACCTGAGCCCATCATACTTCTCTTGGTTGCGTTTACAACTGTTGAGCCAATTTGGCCAGAGAAGAGCATACTGAGTCTGAATCCCTTGTAAGAGAAGCTTGTATTGATACCAAACTTAAGGTCAGGGTTACGGTCGCCAAGGTAACTCCAGGTAGACTCTACCATAGGAAGACCTGTACCAGGATTTATCAGGATATCACCATTTTTATTTCTCTGGAATGCCTGACCGGTCATAGCTGTTACAGGGTAACCAACTTTAACACCGTTTCTGAGGTTTCCGGAGAGCCAAGTGTTGGCGTTGTAGTACTCTGTTACATTCTTAGGAAGGTAGGTAACCTCTGAATCATCTGCAGAGAGGTTAAGACCCAAATTCCATCTGAAGCCGCTGTTGGAGCGGATAATATCACCATCAATGTGTGCCTCCCAACCCCAAGTCTTGAAGGTACCAACGTTCATATTGTTAAGAACGAAACCTGTAGCATAACTCAGACGGAAAGCCTGAATGTACTGATCTTTACATTTTGTCCAGAAATAGGTGAAATCTGCATTGATTCTGTCATTGAGGAAACGACCTTCAAAACCAACCTCGTAACTTGAAGTTATCTCCGGTTTGAGTGACTCGTTAGGGCCTGTATAACCATAACGGAAGCCCTCTCCTACATCCTCTACAGCCTCCAATGAAGGATAGATTGAGAGAGGTGTAGCATCTTTACCTACCTGAGCGTACGCGCCGCGAACCTTAAGGTAGGTAACCCACTCCTGATTCTTAAGGAAAGGAAGCTCGGTAGCTATGAATGAACCCTCAATAGCAGGATAGAAGTATGAGTTGTTGTCCTTTGGAAGTGTAGAAGACCAGTCGTTTCTCATACGTACTGTAAGGAAGGCCATATTGTTGTAACCAAACTCTGCTTGAGCAGAAATAGCCTGGATACGACGTTTAGAGGTGTTGGTTCTTGTAATTATAGTGCTAGGGTCACAGTTTGAAATACTGTAGAAATCTATCACTTTGAATTTAGAACCATAAGTAGAGATATTCTCTCTGTTGTTCTCCTGCTGGTGGTAACCAACCTGAGCAGAGAAGGTGAACTTGCCCCACTCGTTGTTGTATCCTGCAAGAACGTTGATGGACTTGTCAAGAAGGTCATACTTGGAGATGTTTACAGAACCGCCCTCTCCGTATGATGAAGACCCTCTGTTAGCATAGTATGGGTGAACAAAATACTCATATCTTGAAGTACTGTAATCCCAACCGAAACCGGCTCTGATGTAAGTGTTCTTGGTAGGAGTGATATTAATGTTCACAGATGTGATCATACGCCTTGTCTTGTCAAAGTTTCTGTTCTTGTAGAGAGCATACAGAGGGTTGAGAAGGTCTGTATCTGTGTAGAGATCAGGAAGTCTCATCTGTACGCCATCAGGATCAAGATAGTTTGACATATCATCTGTCAAAGGCCAGTGAAGTGCTCTGTAAAGAGGACCGCCGGTACCTTTGGATGATTTTACGTTCTCAGATTTTGTAAAGCTGAGTGTTGCATCAAAATTCAACCATTTTGTAACTTCTGCCTTACCTGAGAGACCAAGGTTGAGCTTATCGTATGATGTGGTCTTTACAATACCGTCCTGTTTAACCAAGGAAGCGGAACCACGCACAGATATCTTCTCTGTACCACCCTCTACGGAGATGTTGTGTGTCTGAGAGAAACCGGTCTGGAGAAGAGCGTCCACGTTGTCATACAATTTCACATTCTTAGGATATTCAGCTCCGAAGTATGACTGATAGTAGTAGTTGGTGACACCATACTCACCATTGCCATATTTTGTCTGGAGTTCAGGCATACTGTGCGCCCAGTCAAAACGGAAATAGTTGCTGTAACTTACTTTACCTTTACCTGCGGTACCCTTCTTGGTTGTAATGATGATAGCTCCGTTAGAAGCATCTGAACCGTAAAGAGCGGCTGCTGCTGCACCCTTGAGGACTGTCATAGACTCTATGTCATCAGGGTTCAAGTCATTTCCACGTGATGAGAAGTCCAAATTGGCTGTTCCAACAAGGTCATCTACAGCAAAGCCCTGGCTAGGGTTGAAGGTGTCGTTGTTCATAGGAATACCATCAATAACGTACAGAGGCTGGTTGTTACCTGAGATGGATGTGATACTTCTGAGCACCACAGATGTTGATGCGCCAGGAGCACCGCCTGTCTCTGTTACGGTGATACCTGCAACACGACCCTGAAGAGCTGTTACGAAACTCTCACGACCTGACTCTGTGATATCAGAGGCCTTTACATTCTGAACTGCTGAACCAACGGCGCGTGCAACACGCTTCATACCGAACTCTGCGGTAATCACTGCGCCCTCCAGACGGATAGCGTCGTCTTGAAGTACCACGTTGATGCTGCTGCGGCCCTTAACTTCAACCTCAGCATCTTTGTAGCTCATTGCCTTGATAACAATAGTACCATTGGCAGGTACATTGATAATGAATTTACCATCAATGTCTGCGGCAACACCGGACTTTGTACCCTTTATGAGTACATTGGCTCCGATTACAGGCTCGCCTTTAGAGTCTGTAACTGTTCCCTTAACATCGATGTTCTGCGCAAATGCAGCACTCACTGAAAAAGTGAGAGTTACGATAGCCATTAATGCACAACGCAAGAAACGGCTTGTAGATTTGTGAATGAACATAAAATGGTTTTTAGGTTAATAAATAGTGTTAATTATTTGGTTGGTTTTAAATTTTGTCGATATTTTACATTGCAACCACTCTTTTTTCTGTAAGATTATAGATAATCATATTCGCCTCAAAGTTATGCCTTTTTTGTGACAATTCATAATAATATCCCATATATATACCCTTAAAGTGTCATATTTCAATTCTCTTCTCACTTTGTCCTCTTTCGTTTAAGTAAAATGTTGAAATTTGATTGTTTTTTTACTTGAGTTTTATCACTTTTTTTAAAAAATGTTTAACTTTGTAGTTGGATTTAAAGGCGCTGACTTAATAAGTTGAATTTAAACCTTACATATATTTTTTAACCTAATTATTTATATTTATGTTCAATCACACATTTTTAAGCCAGTCGTTGCGTAAAGCGATGATGGCTCTTGCAGTGGTGATGATGTCACTCTCTGCAGTTTGGGCTCAGAACGTAAAGGTTACCGGTACAGTTACCGATAATAACGGTGAGCCTATGATTGGAGTTTATGTTCTTGTACAAGGAACAACCAACGGAACTTCAACAGATTTGGACGGTAAGTATTCATTGAATGCTGCTTCAGATGCAACATTGGTATTCTCTTATATGGGATATACCGATAAGGTTGAGGCAGTAAATGGCCGTCAGGTAGTTAATGTAACAATGAGTCAGGATGCTGTTCTTCTTGAAGATGTAGTGGTTACTGCTCTCGGTATCAAAAAGGAGAGAAAGGCCCTCGGTTATGCTATTCAGGATGTAAAGGCAGACGAGTTGATGAAGAACAAGACAGCCAACCCTATCTCATCTCTTGCAGGTAAGGTTGCCGGTGTAAACATCACCCAGTCTTCAGGTGCTGCAGGTTCAGGCGCTCAGATTATTCTTCGTGGTGGTACATCAGGTTCTGAGGGTAAGGACAACCAGCCTCTCTTTGTTGTTGACGGTATCATTTATGATAACTCATCATCTATGGTCGGCAACTCAGCATTCGACGGTTCAACGAGATCTGCTTCCACAACCTCTAACCGTGTAATGGATATCAACCCTGAGGATATTGAGAGTATGTCTGTCCTCAAAGGCCCTGCCGCTGCCGCTCTTTACGGTTCACGCGCTGCAAACGGTGTTATTCTCATTACCACCAAGAGAGGTCAGGAGGGTGTTGTAGAGGTTAATGTAAACTCAAAACTCTCTACATCTTGGGCTACAAACCTTCCAAAGACTCAGAGAGAGTACAAGAGAGGTTATATGGAGGATATTTATGATGCTTCCGGAAATTATGTGGGTACAAACTTTAATGATTTCGCATATAACTCTTGGGGAGAGAAGAATAACCTTCCTACATACGATAACATTGGCAACTTCTTCAGAAACAGCCTTATCGTAGACCAGAACATCAGTATATCCGGCGGTACAAAGACCAGCAGTTTCTACCTCTCAGGTTCTTACTATGATCAGAAGGGTATTGTTCCTAATACCGGTTACCAGAAATATACCGTACGTTTCAATGGTGAGCAGAAGGTTGGTATCTTCTCATTCACAGCCAATGCAGCTTACTCTAGAGCTCATACAGACAGAACTCTTACAGGTGCCGCTCTTTACAATTCGGCAGGTACAGGTGCTCTTTATGCAGTTTACAACTGGGCTCCAACAGATGATATGAGACATTATCTTAATGAGGATGGAACACGTTACAAACTCTTTGGTGAGAGACTTGATCCTTGGGACGAGCGCGATAACCCTTATTGGATTGTCAACAAGAACAAGTTGTTTGACAATACAGACCGTTTCACCGGCAGCCTTGGTGTAACAGCCAATGTTGCTAAATGGTGGTCTATTTCATACAAGATTGGTATTGACCAGTATCAGCAGACAAACTCTAACCGTATTGCTGCAAACGGCGCTATCAAGAGAGTATGGCAGAAGGGTATGATGTCAGACAATACTTTGAACTTCACCTACTTCTCTCAGGATCTCCTTTCAAATATGAATTACAGATTTGGTGATTTCGACCTCAGCCTCCTCTTGGGTGCTCATATGGACGATACTCAGACAGACACCAACTCTAAGATTGCTTGGAATTTTGAGGTTCCTGATTTCTTCTCATACGCTAATGCAACAACAGACAACAAGATGTTCACTCACGGGGCTTCTCAGAAGAGACTCTTCGGTCTCTTTGGCGAGTTCCGCGCATCTTGGAAGAACTTGGTTTATTTGACAGTTACAGGACGTAATGACTGGACCTCTACCCTTCCTAAGGAGAACCGTTCTTACTTCTATCCATCTGTAAGTGGTTCATTCGTATTCACAGAGCTCTTCAATATGCTCGGCTGGAATACCAAGTTCCTCAACTTTGGTAAGATTCGCGTATCTTGGGCTAAGGTAGGTAAGGATACCGGCGTTTATGAGACAAACACAAGCCTCTGGCCAGTAGGTACATATCTTAATGGTGTTGTAGGTGTTGGTAACTCTTGGACACGTGGTAACCCATACCTGAAACCTGAGATGACAAAATCTACTGAGATTGGTTTGGAGTTGAGTATGCTCAACAATAGACTCCGTCTTGATTATGCATACTATACCAACGATTCATACAACCAGATTCTCAGCCCTCGTGGTCCTCAGTCAACAGGATACATCTTCTGCTCTATCAACGCAGGTAATGTATATAATAAAGGTATGGAGCTCTCTATCTCCGGTACACCTATCGAGACTAAGAACGTAACTTGGGATGTTGCTTTGAACATTGCAGGTAACCGTGGTACAATGGATGGTCTGCCAAAGGGAATGGATGTTATGTATGTAACAGATGTTCAGTATGGTAATGCAAAGGCTGCTACATTCAGTGGCGGAAACTTCATGGCTATTGCAGGTTATGAGTGGAAGAGAGACGAGAACGGTAATGTAATTCTTGATGCTAACGGAATGCCTACTTCAGACAGGACTTACAAGCAGGTTGGTAACCGTGAGGCTAAGTTTACCGGTGGTTTCAACAATACAGTACGTTGGAAGAACCTTACATTCAATATGATGTGGGAGTTCCGTGTAGGTGGCGACGTTTTCAACGGTACTCAGTACGCTATGGACCAGACAGGTACATCTACATTCTCTGCAGATGTAAGAAATCAGCCTCTTACAGTATCTGGTGTTGATGCAAGCGGCAATCCTGTAACCAATACATGGAAAGCAGATCAGGTTTATTCATTCGGTGGAAAAGAGATGCTCGGATACAATATTATCCAGAACTACTATCAGAGCTACTATGACCTTGAGACAAGAAACTACCTTACAAAGGTTAATCTCCTCAGACTTCGTTCACTCTCTGTAGCTTACGATTTCCCTAAGAGCTTGCTCAACAAAGTTGGCTTTATCAAACGTGCTTCCGTTTCTGTTTCAGCTAACAACTTGCTCCTCTTCACCAACTATAAGGGTGATCCTGAGGCAGCTGCTGCAGGTGCTGGTGTAGGTGGTTCATCATCTGTTGGTTTCGACTACTGCGGTGTTCCTGCAACAAGCGGTATGACATTCGGTCTTAACCTTACATTCTAATTATTGAATTTTATTATACAGAGTAATATGAAACTATTTAAATCAATTATATTGGGTGGATTAGTTCTGGCCGCTATCTCTCTTACATCTTGCAAGGGATGGTTGGATATAAATACAGACCCGGAGAATCCATCATCTGAGAGTGCTACTTATCAGACTCGTTTGGCACATATCGAGTTCTATACCAATAACGCTAACCAGTTTGCTGCTTGGCGTTCATGCATGGCATTGGGTGACTGGACAAGGTACTATAATGGTGGTACATATTGGAGTATGTCTATTTGGTACCCTACCAACAGCATCACTACAACACCATATCAGTGGTGGTTTGTAGGTGCAGCTTGTAATATTGAGGATATGATTACAAAGGCTGAGGCAGCTGAGGCTTGGCACTATGCAGGTGCAGGTAAGGTTATCTATGCTTATGGCCATATGCTAATGACAGACCTTTACGGTGAGATGCCTTTCACACAGGCAACAGGCGAGAGCGCAACTCCAGAGTATGACAATGGCAAGACCATCTATCTGGGTTGTCTTGCTGCACTGGATGAGGGTATTGCAGATCTTAAGAAATCTCAGGTCTCTACACTTCCTGCTCTTGCAGAGGGTGACTGGTGGATGAATGGTGATGTTGCAAAGTGGATCAAATTTGCTAATCTCCTTAAGGCACGCTGGTGCTTGAAACTCTCCAAGAAGGATGCAGGTAACTACCTTGAGGGTAAGTACGACGCTTCCGCAATTCTTGCTGCTTTGGCAGAGGGTCCTCAGAGTGTAGCAGATGACGCTGTTATTCAGCATACTGACGAGAACTCACCTACACACGATGTTCTTGGTTGGGATGAGCCTGTAGATTACTCTCCACTCTTCTCTGTCAGCGGTATGAATGCCGGTTATATGGTAACAGAGATGCTCTACAATAACCTTACCAATTTCAAAGGTCTTGGCGTAGAGGATCCACGCGCGGACAAGATTATACCTTGGGCAATTTCAGCCCCTTCTGCAACTACTCCTGCAGAGGTTAAGTGGAGCGGTAAATGGAGACGTTCTCTTGGTATTGATATGACTTCATCAGATTCACCTAACCTTTCAGCAGGTCCTATCCGTGCCAACTATGGTAAGAATCAGGATACAAAGAATGAATATCCTCACGCTGGAGACTTCTGGTGGATTCCATCCAACAGCGCAGCAAGATTGGGTGATACTCTTTATATAGAGTCAACCAGCTCTTGCAAGGGTTATTTTGCAGACATCTCTATTCTCTACAGGAAGAATGGAGAATTTGACGGCTCTGCAGAGTCAGGTACATTCTACACACGTGTCTCTGCTCCTACATTCCTTGGTACTTATGCAGAGGCTTGCTTCATCAAGGCTGAGGTATTGTTCAATCAGGGCAACACTGCAGAGGCTATGAATGCTTATAAGGCTGGTATAAAGGCATCTATGGAGAGAATGAATATTCACCTTCAGTATCTGTTGAATGGCGACGCAACTCTTGCTACCTGCCCTTCATTCACTACTATGTCTGCAGCTGACATAGACAACTATGTTGCTACTCTTGGCGCGCAGACACTTACACTTGGTGATATTCTTACTCAGAAACGTTTGGCACTCCACTTCTCAATGGAGGTTTGGAACGATATGCGTCGTTACGACTACAATCCTGCACTCTTCTACGGTTGGGCTGTTCCTGCTCAGCATGCGTTGAATACAGAGGCTCTGAAGGCTATACCTGCAGGCAAGGATTTCCGTCGTTGGAGACATTGCTCACACGAGCTTAACTACAACGCCGCTAACCTCCACGCTATAGGAAGCCAGGTTCCTGGTGCAAATATGTCACTTCCACAGTGGAATGCAGCTGACGATGTTTGGACAATCAATGTATGGTGGGATTCAGACCAGCAGTAAAATCAACTGACTGATCAGATTCTCTGACAGATGAAATGAGGGATGACTCAAGGCCTTTGGCCGGGGTCATCCCTCTTCTATTTCAGTAACTTGATACAAGAGCGCTTCTTACCTGGAATAGTGCTATTGCAGTATTTAGAATTCTATTTGCAACCCATCATAAGCAGGAGCAACCTTTACGGAGAGC
>SAMEA3663028__coassemble_160_pt1 | contig 30281 bp, 22 predicted proteins | sample SAMEA3663028__metabat2_low_PE_034 | metagenome-assembled genome bin SAMEA3663028 (sample SAMEA3663028) | pig gut metagenome | biome: pig gut; feature: pig-associated habitat; material: faeces | place: France | collected 2012
CTGTAACCCCCAACACCAAGAAGTGCACCTACGTAGCTATAAACTACAGCAAGTTTCAATAGGGCCTCGGCGGCTCTTTCAGCGTGAGCGACACCAAGAAGGTTCACTTCTCCCACGGCAATCTGATTTACAACGAGGATTGGGGTTATCAAGTAGGCGCTGTGTGCATCGGGATAGAGGTACACACTATTACAGTTGAAACAGAGGTTTCTGAAGGTATTAATTTCTTCCTTGTGGGGCTTGCAGACAGCGCCGTAAGGGAGAGCCAGCAGAGGATTGCGTCTGCGCTGACTAAGTTCGGTTACAGGATTCCTGGCCGGAGAATCATTATAAATATGGCTCCTGCAGATATGCGGAAAGAGGGTTCTGCATTTGATGTCCCTATTGCTATGGGAATTCTCTCCGCCTCCGGGCAGATAGGTCCGGAGGAGCTTCCGCAGGAGCGCCTGAATGAGTTTATGATAATGGGAGAACTTGCTCTGGACGGCACTCTGCGGCCTATGCGCGGAGCCCTTCCAATAGCCCTCCACGCGCGCCAATGCGGCTTCAAGGCCTGCATCTTCCCAAAAGACTCCGCTCTGGAGGCAGTTGAGGTAGATGGCATAGATATCTTTTGGGCCGCAAGCCTTGCAGATGTAGTCTCCATTCTTCTTCATCCCGATGAGGCAGCCCCTATGCTGGCCTCCTCACTACCCAATTCCCCGCATCACTCCGGCTCCGGCCTGTGCGATGTGGATTTCGCCGACATAAAGGGACAGATGCGGGCTAAGAGAGCTATGGAGATAGCTGCCGCGGGCTCCCATAACCTTCTCTTTATTGGCAGTCCAGGCTGCGGAAAGAGCCTGCTTGCAAAGGCCTTTCCCTCCATTTTGCCGGAGATGACCAAAGAGGAGATGCTGGAGACTGGCAGAATCTACTCCATCCTAGGGCTGCTTGAGCAGGGTAAAGGGCTGCCCAAAGAGAGACCTTTCCGCGCGCCTCACCATACTGCAACCACCGTAGCTCTTACCGGAGGTGGCGTCCGGGGATTGCCGGGAGAGGTCTCCCTGGCGCACAACGGGGTGCTCTTTGCAGATGAGCTGCCGGAGTTTTCCAGAGCGGCCATAGAGGCCCTGCGACAGCCTTTGGAAGAGGGCTCCGTTAATATTGCCAGACTTAGTATGCGCTATACCTATCCCGCCTCCTTCATCTTTCTGGCAGCAATGAACCCCTGCCCCTGCGGCTATTTTGGAGACCCCTCCAAAGTCTGCAGCTGCTCTCCAGGCCAGGTAAGGCGCTACCGCAGCAGAATCAGCGGACCGCTTATGGATAGAATAGACCTGCAGTGCGAGCTCACTGCGCCAAAATTCTCGGAATTTACGGAAAAGAGGCATCGGGAAGAGAGCAGCGCAGAGATTCGCAAGCGTGTTACAGAGGCCAGAAAGGTGCAGGAGGAGCGCTTTGCGAAGTATGAAGAGATACATTGCAACGCCCAGATGACAGAGCGGATGGTGCAACAGTTTGCCGAGCCGGACCGTGAATCTGTGGAGAGGCTTGGGGCTATTATGGAACACCTGCATCTCTCTATGCGCACTTATAGCAGAATCCTCAAGGTTGCCAGAACAATAGCAGACCTTGAGGGATGCAGTCAGATAACCTTTCCGCATATTGCGGAGGCTATAGGATACAGAAACCTAGAATGGGAAGAGCCCTAGATGAGATAGAGCTCTTTTCATACAACAAATGAAATAATTCAATTAATTTACGGCTAAAGTTCATCTAAATATGTATTTATAACCAGCAAACTACATTTTTATTTTGCCATCAGTTCATCCCTTTCCGCCCGCCCTGCACAAGCATCTATAAATATTATAATTAAAGCCTCACCTATAAATATATGCTTTATAGGTAACTTGGAGAGCAAAGGGTAATTTTGCTTATGCAAATAAAATATATCGAACAATAAATTTTTACACAAATATTAAAAATTATTATTCTATGTACACGAAAGAACGTTATTCCTCTCCCGATTGCGAGATTCTCAATCTCAAGATCGAAGGTGTCATCTGCGCCAGCGGCTTGGAGCCTAGTTTTAACAAACCGTTTAATGAAGAACAGAATTGGTAGATTATGAAAAAGATTACACTTATGAAAAAAATTACACTTCTGACCATTTTAGGCGTGGCGCTCATGGCCTTCTCTGCCTGCAACAAGGAGGAAGTACCTGCTTCCAAGACCTTGAAACTTGATCTGAACATCATACACAACTCCTATACCAAGGCGGTAAAGACTGGCTGGGAGAGCGGTGACAAGATTTATGTATTCTTTGGTAAGCCGGAGGATCATACAACTCCAGCTTACCTTACCCTCACATTCGATGGAAGTTCCTGGACCGAAGCCTGGACCGCAGGACTGGAGGCCGAAATTGCAGCAACACCGAGCGGAAAGCTCTGTGCCGTTTATACTCCCGGAAAGTTTGAGACGATAGAGTATAACACCCATTGGAAACAATACTACTTTATTAATAGTGACACTGGGTGGTATCTTAGATGTGGAAAGGTTGATTATTCCGTATCTAAGGGTGTTTTGACAGCAACGCTGAATATGGAGAAAAAAAGCAATTTCGTCCAATTTTATCTTAATGGAGAAGCAGGCAATGCCGGCAATCTGCAATTCAGTTGCGATAAAATACTGAAAGTTCAACTTGGAGGTGTAAGTGAATCTGGTATCTTTTCAAGTAATTACGATTATGGCTATGCTATTGATGGTGTTGCATATAAGGGAGGTCTTATGTTCTCAGGCATTCTTAACTCAAGTGCGAACGGGGTTGAGACTTCCTACACATTGAAAATTACAGATAACAAGGGAACAGTTGACACCGAGGATGATGTCGTGTACACCACTACGGCAACGAAGACAATGAAGTATGGAGATGCTTTCGTGCTTCCGGCTCTTGACAACGCAGTCTGGACTGTTACTCCATAAACTATTTGTATTATAACTTGGCAGGAGGTAAGCGTAATGACTCTCGTTTACCTCCTGCCATATTTCATTTCATCGCCATTGGCGTCATACTGATTCCGTTTCCCAACCGGAGCTCCAGTGAGGGTGATCCTCAATATGACGGTTCGGCAAGGTTCACTTCTCCCACGGCAATCTGATTTACAATGAGGATTGGGGTTGTCAAGTAGGAGATAAAGATCTCTTTTGCTCCTTAATATTTGCTGTTTACGCTGTTAAGGATGTTGGCAGCCATTACAAGAAACTCTGTGTCGTAGTTGTCGTCATAGTTTCTAGAGTTGCACAGAAAGGCTCCGCAGGTGGTAGATTTTCCCCTTACCCACACTGTGGTGGTTCCTGAAAGGTTGCCTGTGTGGTAGGCTCTCCAGTCGGTGAGGGTATTGTGGTTCACTCTCCATCCAAGAGCATAGTTCTTGTAATTAGCAGAGGGCTTGTACATTGCCTCAAGAATCTCGTCGGTGAAGATATCGGGAACAGTAGGCTGGCAATCTATGTGTGCCATAAGTTCCATAAGCTCGTCTGTGCTGGCAATAAGACCGCCCAAAGCCTTAATAAGCTGCATATCGTTATTATAGCCGTTTGTGCCGCTCTGGGAGTAGTAGATAACCTCATTGCTTCTTCTGCCTGCTCTATCCTTTCCAACGTGCATATCCTTAATATTGCACTTAGGATAAATTTCGCTCTTTATGTACTCCTCAAACTCCTTGCCTGAGATCTTCTCCACTATTCTGCCAAGAATGCCAAAACCAAGGTTAAAGTAGGAGTAGGTAGCGCCCGGCTGATAGCTCTGAGCTTTGTTGTTTACCACCTCATTTATTCTCCAATCCATAGACTTGCCGCTATACTGGCTAAAGATAGGGTCTCCTCCGCAGCCTGTGTTTGTCCAGCCGCTGTTGTGCTCCAAAAAGTTCTTTACTGTAACCTTTTTTGCCTTATCCGGCATCTTTGTGCCAAACTCCTGCTCAAAGATACCGCCCTCTCCAAAGACCTTCTGGTCCAGGCTAAGCTTTCCCTCCTGCACTAGCTGCATAATGCAGAGGGCTGTCTGGCATTTGCTCATACTTGCAAGGCGGAAGAGGTGCTTTGTTGTTACCCTTACCTTTGCGGTTGAATCTGCAAATCCATAGCCCGAGCAATATGCAGGCTTCTCCTTTTTGGATGTGGAGATGGAGATTCCGGGTATCTTGTACTTCTTCATAAAGGCATATACCTCTTTGTCTATGCTCTCTATACCATTCTTTACAAGAACTGAATAGAGATTATTCCTTGCCCCATTGGCATCCTTTATGGAGACGGTTATTACATTGTTGCCATTTACTGTTGTTACGCCCTTCTTGTACTCTGCATTATTCACATAAATTTTTGCCTGATCGCTAGCTGCTGTAATGGAAGGCTTGAGGGCAGAGAGATCCACCCCCTCTGGAAGAGTAACATAGAGCGTGTGACCATTTGCATAGGCACTATATTTGGCAGATATGCCACTGTTATCTTCCGGCAGGAAATTGAAGGATGAGAGCCTTGTGTCAATCAGGACCGGATCTGGCGGAACATCCGCTCCACCTTCAGACTTTGAACAGTTTGTAAGAAAGAGCGCAGAAAGGATTACAAGCGGTAAAAATGCCCTTCTGCAGATTGATTTGTAAAACATAGGTATAATTGGTTTAGTTCAGTTGGACAAAGTTATATCAATTATGACAAAAGAGTATTCCTATTCCAAAAAATTTTGTTATATTAGTAGTTGATAAAATATTAAAATACAAGCATACTATGATATACCATAAACCTGTTACATTCTACACACCGGAGGGCATTCTTCAAGTTACTCATCTTGGTCACGGTTCCGTTCATCTTAACTGGGAGGGAATGCATATTTATCTAGATCCATACACTCCAACAGCCAACTATTCACAGCTTAGGAAGGCAGATATGATACTCCTTACGCACGCGCATACAGACCACTACGATTGCGACGCAATCCGTGCAATTGCCACCCCAAACACCAAGTTTGTAGTAAGCCACGCAGTGCGCACCTGCATAGAGAATGAGCTCACATCATTAAAGCTCAACAGAGACTCCAACAGCCTTAATGTAGATGAGTCCACTAACTTGGAGAATATGAAAAAGACCATATCCTGCATCAAGCACTGCACCATAGAGGTACTTGAGAATGGCCAGAGCATCAGTTGCGGCACATTAAACATTACCGCCACCCCTGCCTACAACATAAACCGCAAGCGCAGCAATGGTCAGCCATTCCACATAAAAGGAGAGGGCAACGGTTACATATTAAGCATAGGAAGCTTTAAACTCTTCTTTGCAGGAGATACGGAGTTTATTCCGGAACTCTCCATTGCCAAAGGCGCAGACATAGCCTTCCTGCCAAAGAACCTCCCCTACACAATGTCAGATGAGGAGTTTATAGAGGCAGCCAATTTCATAAAGCCTAAAAATCTCTTCCCGATACACTACTTCGAGATAGACCCTGCCGCAATAAGAAAGAGCCTGCAGCCGGGCATAAGCCTGTACGTGGAGGGAATGCAAGTCTGAGCGCCTGAAGATCGGGAGAATAAAGAAAAGATGAAACAAAAAAGGGGATGACATCAAAGTCATCCCCATTTTGTTTAGAGTGCATTCCGTTACTCTTTGTAACCAGGGTTCTGCTGAAGCTCCTGATAGAGCACTCTCTCTGTATGAGAGATAGGAAGAACGCAACGATAGTCGTCCCAGGTGATTGAGGTGATACCAGATACCTCTTTCGGGTCCGAATCATCTCTTGTAATTGTACCGCCGCGACGGAGAACATCAAAGAATCTGTGGCCCTCGCCAATGAACTCCTTACGTCTCTCTGTCTGAACAAGTTCCAAAGTAGGAGTAAGCTCAGATGCGGAAGGATCTCTCGTTATACGAATCTCGTTGAAGCGCTGTTTAGCCTTTGCAGCCTCGTTGCACTCAAGACCTGCCTCTGCAACAATCAGGTAAGCCTCAGAAATTCTGAGAACGCGAGGATTGTTTCTGCGGAATGAATATCCGCGGTCTTTGTTGCCTATGAATTTAGCCAACCAGTACTCACCGCTCTGCTTGCCGCTTCCGTTAGGATCGTCGTATCTGATCCACTGAGCCCTGATATCATCCGGAGTTCCGTCAAAGAGGCTTCTCCAATCTTTTGTAGGGATAACATAACCGCCTGCAGCACCATCGCCAAACCAGAGGTAATGGTAGAGACCATAGAAACCGCCATCAGGGTCAATATCACCGTCAGAGGTAATGAAGAGCTCAAGAACTGTCTCAAGCTGGCCCTCTCTTCCCCAGTAATCCAGGTAATTAGCCTTCTCGCAAAGTCTGTATGGAGAGTTGTCAATAACATCCTCTGCTGCGTTGAATGCATTCTGGAATTCGCCCTTGTAGAGATATACCCTAGCAAGAAGGAGCTCAGCTGCCCAGTAGTTGAAATGGCCTGTATTCTTCTCCTTTGAGAGAAGTGTCATAGCCTGCTTAAGATCCTCTATTACCTGAGCATAAGTCTCAGCAACAGTATTTCTAGGAAGTTTTGCGGCTGCCGGAGCAACAGGCTCGGTAAGCACTACAGCACCCAAAGAGGCACCGTTATCCTTCATATACGGATAGCCATAGAGTTTAGCAATATCAAAGTGAGCCAATGCGCGAACTGCCAAAGCCTGTCCCCAAAGATCCTTCTTTGTAGCCTCCTCGGAAGAGTTCTTTGTCTCTATAGCATCAATATTCTTGATAACTGTATTGGCCCTCATAATTACATTGTAATAATCATACCAAAGGTCGAAGTAACTGCCCTGGCTTGGCTCATACTGCATCTTCCAGATAGAAGCGTCGCCGGAGCTTGCCTCTCTTGGATAGAAGTTATCTGCTCTTATATCTCCCATCTGAGGAAGATAACGGCCGTAAACTGTGTAATACTTAAGAGGTGTATAGATACCGTTAACTGCAACTTTTGCATCATCGATAGTCTTGAGAGCGCTCTCAGCAACAACCTCGTCTGTAGGCTGGTTATCCAGGAATCCCTTGCAGGAAGAGAGGCCGGAGATTACGCCAGCAGCAATCAATAGAGTATATAATATTCTTTTCATAGCTTATTCTTCTTAAAAATTATAGTGTTAATTCAAGACCAAATGTAATTGTTCTGAGTGCAGGCATAGACCAGTTGTAGTAACCGTTTGACTGAATCTCCGGATCTATATCCAAACCTGAGAAGGTAAGCAAGTTGCTTCCTGCAACATATACGCGGACATTCTGCATACGCATCTTGTTAACCCAATTCTTAGGAAGATTGTATGATACTGTTGCGTTCTTAAGTCTCAGATAATCACCCTTCTTAAGGTAGCGGCTAGAGTAGTAGTAACCACCCTGGCTGTTGTCTGCCACACGGCGAGGAACTGATCCGTCAGGGTTTGTCTCTGACCAAGTATCTGTCTGAGAAGAAAGAATACCTCTGTGGAAATAGTAGTATCCGTCACTTCCCAACTGCTCAATACCCTCGTCCCAAATGTAATGGCCATACTTATATGCCCAAGACATAGAGAATGAAATATCCTTCCAACGGAAATCAAGGTTGAAACCGCCATAACCCTTTGGAATAGCTGTCTTGCCGTCAAGAATCATACGGCTTGCGCTCTGTCTTCTGGTAGGTGAATAGTTATATGTATCATAAGGGACATTCTCACCCGGTTTGATAACTGTACCATCCTTAAGTACAACCTCCTCATCTGTGATACCTGCCTTGTAGAACGAACCCTCTGCGTAGATAGGATCACCGGCCTTGATTGTGTTGCCGTAAAGGTCTGTGAAGGTCTCTTGTGCTATTCCAAGATAGTTTCTCACATAGTACTGGTAGAATGAATAACCCTCTTTCCAGATTGTACGGCTGTTTGGAACCTGCTCCTCGCCCTCAACAGAGAGTGCATTAATCTTGTTGTTCACTGTAGACCAGTTAGCTCCAAATGAGAGTGACATATCCTTCTTGTCAATAATGTTCACATTCAACGAGAGCTCAACTCCTCTGTTGGTCATTGAACCTACGTTCATAAGAGTTGTTGTGAAACCGGTTGTTGATGGAATTGTTGCATCAAGAAGGAGGTCTGTGGTCTTCTTGCTGAAGTACTCTGCAGAGATGGTATATCTGTCAAAGATTGTCAAATCCAAACCAATGTTCCAGTTCTTGTTCTTCTCCCAGGTAAGCTCTGTATTTGCCACATTGCTTGGATAACTTGCACCGCCGTCACCATATTTAGTATAGTTATAGGTAGCCATATATCCAAAGTAGTTGGAAGGAAGTGTACCGCTGGTACCGTATGAACCGCGAATCTTACCGTCGTTCAACCAAGGAAGCTCTTTTGCAAAGTTCTCATTTGAGAATTTCCAGGAACCGGAAACAGACCAGAAGTTACCCCAACGGGTCTCTTTGCTCAACTTAGAAGAAGCATCACGTCTGAATGTACCTGTAATAAAGTACTTTCCATTATAATCATAGTTTACGCTGCTGAGGAATGAAAGAAGTCCGCTCTCTCTTGAGTATGAATAACCATCATCAAATGTAGAGGCAAGAACAGACTCTGTTGCGCCCATATAAGAGAAATCAACCTTACCTATTCTGGTATGTTTGTATCTTTCGCGCTCTGCCTCCCAACCTACCATTGCACTTATATTGTGGTTGCCGAAGGATTTGTTGAAATTGAGAGTAGATGAACTTACCATTCTGTTCACATTTCTATGGCGGTCACTCATATAACCACCCTGCTCACTGTAAGCGTAGAAGTTAGGGTGCCCGTAGAGCCAACCGAAACGGTCGTGAACGTAGAGCCAGTCGCTGCTGACAATAGTCTTGGCTGAGAGCCAATCGGTAAACTTAACCTCTGCCCATCCCTTAAGGATAAGACGGTTCTGCCAAGCATCATTAAGCTGCGCATCGTATGACTGTACAGGGTTGATTGTCTGCAAACCGGAGTTGAATCTGCCAAGATAGAGCGAACCATCCGACTTGTATGCATAAGGCCATCTGTCAAAGAGCACAACCTTCCAGATGAAGAACGGATTATCCTTAGATGACCAACCATCCTGGTTACCGCTCTGGTACTGCCAAGAGTACTGAACTGTTCCACCAACCTTAAGCCAATTGTTAACTGCATGCTCCGCATTGATTGTGGTAGAGAATCTTCTCAGGTAGTTAATCTTTACAACACCCTGGTTGTCCAGATATGCCATAGATGCAAATACCTTAGATTTATCGTTACCGCCAGCAATGCTGAACTCATAATTCTGAGATACGCCTGTTGTAAAGAGCACATCCTTCCAGTCCTTATATATATATTTGGACTCATCCTTATCAGGGTAGTACTGCTTTACCTTATCCTGTACATACTCGTTAAGAGTTGCATAGCTCTTGTTCCATCTTGCCGGGTTATCGTTACCATAGTTGGTCCAAGCCTCTGTGTGCAACCTTATATTCTCCTCCTCTGATGCAAGAGGATAGTTGTCATATGCAAAACTTGAGATACCCACAGATGCTTTGAATGTAGATACCACCTTACCTGCCTTACCCTTCTTTGTGGTAATAAGAATAACACCATTGGAAGCACGTGAACCATAGAGTGATGCTGCTGCAGCATCCTTCAAAATTGTAATGGACTCAACATCGCTTGGGTTAAGGAAGTTCATTGAACTTGTAGAGATATTTCCGGAGCTATAGTCTCCCGATGTTGCAGGAACACCGTCAATTACATAAAGAGGCTGATTGCTGGCATTGAATGAGCCAAATCCACGGATGTTAATCTCAACTTCACTACCAGGCTGACCGGAGTAAGATGCTACCTGAACACCAGGAGCCTTTCCGGAGAGGACCTGCTCGAAGCTTACAACTGGAGCATCTTTCATAGCATCCTGCTTAACTACAGCTGCAGAACCGGAATATGAACCCTTCTTTACTGTACCATAAGCAACTACCATAACATCTTCCAGCAGTTGGGCATCTGCCTCAAGCACGATATCAATAACAGATCTGCCACCTACAGGAGTTTCAAGAGACTTGAAACCTATAGAAGAGATCTGAAGAACTGCATCGCCCTTTACATTGTTGAGTGTATACTCTCCCAACTCATTAGTAATGGCTCCATTAGTTGTACCCTTTACAACAACGTTTGCAAAGGCTGCCGGAGAACCGTCAGAGGTTGTAACCTTACCGGTCACACTCTTCTGTGCGAAGGCGGATACGGATACAATCACCGCCACGCATAATAAAAGGACTCTCTTCATAAAAAAGTTTTGTTAGTTAATAGTGTGGTTATTAGGTTATGTTTTTGTAAAATTAAATAAAAAAAATATATCAACAATGAAACAAAGTTGTAATTATTATAACAAGAAAGTTTTGCAGAGCTGAAGAAATAGCCTTCCAAAGAGTTTCAAAAGTTTGTTTAATGAGAATTTTTTTTTATTTTTGAATTGGAGGTTGTGATGCCCCCTTAAAGGAAAGTACATATTAAGTATTACAACTACACTTTTAATTAATAAAAACAAATCCTATGAAAAGAATTGCTTTGTTGGTTTTAGCTTCATTATTTTCAGTAATAATGTATGCCCAGACCACTGTCACTGGTGTCGTAACAGGCATTGATGACGAACAGCCGGTTCCTTTTGCAAACATTCTTATTAAAGGTACCACTCAAGGCACCTTTACAGATGCAAATGGAGCTTACTCAATCAATTGTAATCAGGACGCTGTCTTGATTGTATCAGCTATCGGTTATTCTACACAAGAAGTTGTTGTAGGAGGCAGAACAGTTATCAACATCGGCCTCAAGACAGATTCCAATCTTTTGGATGAGACAATCGTTGTGGCTTACGGTACTGCCAAGAAGGGAACCTTTACCGGTGCAGCTTCCGTAGTTAAACAGGATGCCATCAAGGATGTTCCTGCAGCCTCTTTCGAGAATGCGCTTAATGGTAAAGTTGCAGGTATGCAGATTACCACCACATCAGGTCAGGCCGGTTCTGCACCTAGCATCCGTATCCGTGGTATCGGTTCAATGAACGCATCAAATGAACCTTTGTATGTAATTGACGGTGTTCCTGCAATTTCAGGAGGTACAGGCCAGATGGGTGACTACATCTACACTTCTAACAACGTTATGGCTTCTATGAACCCTTCAGACATAGAGTCAATCACTGTCCTCAAGGATGCTGCAGCTTCTGCTCTTTATGGTTCACGTGCTGCAAACGGTGTTATCCTCATCACAACCAAATCCGGAAAAGAGGGTAAGACAAAGGTTAACTTCAAGGCCTCTGTAGCTCTCACTCCAAGTTGGGCAACAGACAACTACGAAGTTGCAGGAGTTCAGGAGAACGTGGATATGATGTATATGGTACTCCACGATTACCAGACCTCAGACGGCGAGTCTGACGCTTATGCAAACTCATACTCCCTCCGTCAGCTTAACAGCAGGTGGAACCGCTTCGGTTATGATTTCACAACAGACGGAACAGGCGTTTACGAGCACGTTAAGATAACAGACCGTACAGATGGCCTGTACACCCGTAACGGCGAGTTCTTCGACTGGGACAAGGCTTATTTCCGTACAGCTGTTTATCAGACATATGACCTCTCTGTAGGCGGCGGTAATGATAAGACCAAATACTACACCTCATTCTCTTATACAAAGGAGCAGGGTCGTGTATATGTAAACAACTTTGACCGTTTTGCAGGCCGTATCAACCTCCAGCAGAAGGTTAACAAGTACATAGATGTAACAACCAATGCAAGTGTTTCAAAGACAAGCAAGAGCGGTTACAACGATACACGTAGTACAACAGATAACTACTTCATGCAGACCAGAAACCTCCTTTGGGGCACATACTGGCCAGATGACTACAAGACAGGACTTCCTTGGACAGACCGTTATCAGAGCTTGGCTCAGAACCTTCTCTACTATAACGATTACCAGAACAACTGGTCAAAGACCTTCAAGGTTACCATCAACGAGACCGTTAATGTAAACCTTACCGAGTGGCTGAATGTTAAGAGCATCTTCTCTTACGACCGTACAGAGACAAAGGATCACCTCTACTACAGCCCTATACACTTCAAAGGCGCAAACGACAACGGTAGCGTTACAGATATGAGCACTCTCTACGAGAAGACCGTATCTTCAACAACCGTAAACTTCAACAAGAGCTTTGGCAAACACAATGTTACAGTGCTTGCAGGTATTGAGGCAGAGCGCAACAAGACCTCTTACACAAGAGCTTCCGGTACAAACTTCCCTTCATCATCATTGGAGACCGTATCTGTAGCAGGTAAACTTGACGCTGCAGGTTACTGGTGGGGTCACAATATGGTATCTGTTCTCTCACGCGCAGAGTACAACTACGACAACAAGTACTACATTTCCGGTTCATATCGTCGTGACGGTTCATCAAGACTTGGCGAGGATTCACGCTGGGGTAACTTCTGGTCAGTTGCAGGTTCTTGGAGAATTTCCAACGAGAAGTTTATGGAGAACCTCAAATGGTTGAGCAATCTCCGTCTCAGGGCATCTTATGGTGTTAACGGTACACTTCCGTCAAGCAACTACGGATGGCGTTCACTTGCAGGTTACTCATACAAGTACCAGACAGAGCCGGGTGGAGCTCTTATCAATGCAGCAGATGCAAACCTCTCTTGGGAGAAGAGCTACACATACAACGTTGCATTGGAGTTCGGTCTCTTCGACAACAGACTTACCGGTACAGTTGAGTACTTCAGCAGAGATTCAAAAGACCTTCTTCAGAATGTTCCTATCTCAAGAGTTACAGGTATGTCTTCTACACTTAAGAATATAGGTGAGATTAACAACCACGGTGTTGAGATTGAGTTGGCAGGCGACATTATCAAGAATCAGGATTGGAGATGGAGCGCAAGCATCAATGCCTCATTCCTCAGAAATAAGGTAACTACTCTCTACGGCGGTCAGGATATCATTTGGTACGACCCTACTGGAGATGACGACCGTGCTAAATACATCTACCGCGAGGGCCAGCCTGTTCTCTCATTCTATGGTTACGAGTGGGCAGGTATCGATCCTTCAAACGGTGCGCAGATGTACTATTCAAACAATGAGAATGCAGACAAGGTTATTGATGGCAGAAACGTAGTTTATGACTTCAACGACGCAGACGATGTAATTATTGGTAACGCTACCCCTAAAGTATATGGCGGTATCAACACAGATGTTGAGTGGAAGGGCATCTCATTGGGCCTCAACTTTATCTACAAGATAGGCGGACATATCTTTGACGGTGCAGAGAGGGACGTTGCAGATGACGGTTACTATTGGAACCGTACAAGAAGCCAGTACTACTACGACAACATGTGGACACCATCCAACCCTAATGGTACACAGCCTAAGATTAGAGGTATAGACCTTACGGACGCTATCCAGGAGAGTAGCCGTCACATCTACAATGCTTCATTCCTCAGACTTAAGACTATAACCTTGGGTTACAACTTCCCTACAGAGCTTGTTAAGAAGGTTGGTCTTGGAAGCGCACGCGTATACTTCTCAGGTTCTAACCTCCTCACCTTCTCCAAGTACAAGAATGCAGACCCAGAGGTTAACGAGTACGGTACAAGAGGTTGGGAGACCCCTATTGGAAAGACCTATACATTTGGAATTGAATTGAGCTTCTAAATTAATTAAACGAATATAATATGAAAAAGATATTAAGTATAGCATGTATTATTGCCGCTGCTGTGACATTCAGTTCCTGCAAGGATTTCTTGGATGTTAAACCAAGCAACCAGGGCGATTCATCTACCTCTATCTCCAGCGCATCTGATGCAGAGGTTATGATAAATGGTTTGATGAGCAAAATGAGTAGCAGCAGCTACTACGGAAGAGACTTCCTTCTCTACGGAGATGCAAAGGGAGGCGATGTTACAATTTATACCGCAGGTTTTGGCGGAGATGACCTCTACTACTTCAGCCACAGCCAGACAAGCAGTGCTCGTTCAGGCTACTGGTCACAGATTTACAACTGTATTCTTCAGGCCAACAATATCATCACCAACATCTATGCTCTCCAAGAGGCAGGCAGCACAGAGGATTTTGACAACTATCTTGGACAGGCTCTTACCGCACGCGGTATGATGCATTTCGACCTTGTACGTCTCTATGGCAAGCCTTACAATATGGATAAGAGCAGCTTGGGTGTTCCTATCGTTACAGAGATGCTTGACGCTAACGCACAGCCAACCAGAAGCTCTGTTGAGGCTGTTTACACTCAGATTCTTAACGATTTGACAAAGGGAGCAACCCTTATAAGCAAATCTAAAATGAATGGTTACCTCAACTACTATGCTAACCAGGCTATTCTTGCAAAGGTTTATATGTATATGGACAACTTCACAGAGGCATACAACTGCTGCAAGAATGTTATTGGCGGTCCGTATTCACTCTACAGCAACAGTGAGTGGGTTGACTCCTGGAAGTCTGAGTTTGGCAAAGAGTCTATCTTTGAGCTGGCAATGGTAATGGACGAGGGCGACCTTGGTTCAGGATCTCTCGGATTCTACTACAGACGTCGTGGCCACGGTTCAACAAGCGCTTACGGTAACTTCCTTGCAAGCAAGTACTGGCTTGGCATTATGGGTGCAAACGATATCCGTATGGGTATTATGGCATACGATGAGTATGAGGATGAATCGGGTATAGACCACAAGGGCGCTTGCTACAAACATTGCGGTTCTACACGCCTTGAGGGTGACGGCAAAGGCAACAGCACAGCTGTTAACGTTAAAGTTATCCGTCTCTCAGAGGTATATCTGATGGCTGCCGAGTGCGCACTCAAGACAAATGACCTGACGGCTGCAAAAGACTATCTGAATGCAATCAGCAAACGTGACCCTGATGTAGCTCCTTACGATGAGACAACAGTTACAGAGGATGCCATCATCCTTGAGAGAAGAAAAGAGCTCTTTGCAGAGGGTTCACTCTTCTTTGAGCTCTGCCGTTTGAACAAGACAATCACCTTCTCAGATGACGAGTTTGGCAACGGTACAAAATCTCAGTACAGAGAGACCACAATAGACAGAACATTCTTCAGATGCCGTCTCCCTATTTCACAGGCAGAGATTGATGCCAACCCTGAGATTGGAAAACAGCAGAACGAGGGCTATAAATAGAGAATCCGCGGTTGCTGCCGCAACCGTCAAAAGATAAAAAAGAGGGTGACCGGATGGTCACCCTCTTTTTTTGCCACTCTTTTGGCTCTCGAAACTCTTCCAAAAATTTTAGAAATTAAGTGATTCTTTTATTTCAACTATATGTTGCATAGAATCGGGAAAATAGAGAGAGGTCTGCTTAAACTCCGGCATAGGCTCTGCTTTAAGGCGATGCCTTTGAGAAGAGCGAATGGCACGCGGCATAACCTCCTCTCTGCTCTTTGGCCTTCTCTCCTCCAACCATTTGAAACCACGGAGCCTCTGTTTGTTTATTGGAAGGTCGTAGATTGGGAGAAGATCGCTCTTAAGCTGGTCGTAATAGCGTATTCTCTCTATTTTGCGCTCCTTTATAAGGGCAGAGAGAATTTTGCACTCCTTCTGGTTAATCATTGTATATGTGCTGTCCTCCTCCATATAGAAGATGAGGGAAGCCCCACCAAGAGCGTCAAATCTCCAGATATCATTCTTCTTGAAGTAGGCCATCATCTCCGTACTCTTTATCTGATTGTAGTGTACGGTATCCTCTTGCGTTATAATAAAGGCATTGTTTATAAAATCCGCCTTGTATAGAGAATCGTTTCTTATCTGAATGAAGATACTGTCAGAGAGGAACTGATTCTTTGCATCACTCCACAAGACAGGCTCTATATAGAGTCTTGCTATAGAATCTATGCCGGTATAAATCAAAGAGTCGCATACTCCCTGGTAATCCTTGCCATAGAGTTTTATATTGTGCCAGGCCTCTACAAAGGTAACAGTACAGGTATCGTGGCGCATAATCTGCGCATCCAGCTCCCTCTCTGCCAGAATTGCTGTGGAATCTATCTGCTGCATGCTCTCTTTTCCTGCACTTGGAATACTGTCCTGCTGCTGCTCATTCAAGAGTAGAGCGGCAGAATCGGGCAGCGGCAGTAAAGAGCTCTCTAGAAGCAAAGGACTCTCTTGCAGAAGCGGGCTCTCTTGGTAAATCAAGCTCTGCTGCTCGTCCGGCTGAGGAGATGGGAATTCCGGAGCACGCTGGCCCGCATAGATATTAGCCTGCGAGGAACTCCTGCCAGAACTCCTGCCAGAACTTCTTGTGGAGCTATTGCCGGCATTCTCATCTCTCCCCTCCTTGCGTCCGGAGCGCGCCTCCTTAAGCTTCTCCTGGCGCAATTTCTCTATCTCCTTCATAGGGTCAATAATCATAACCCCCTTTCTGGCCTTTGCAGCAGCAATAGCTGCAGAATCAAGCTCTGCGAAGGGCTTTGTGTAGTACCTTATGGAGTCGGAGGCAGAGGCATATATAGTATCCCGATTGCCATTCTGCTCGGAATACATTGCTATAGCCGGCCTCTGCGTAAGAATTATCTCAAGAGGTTCCCTCAGATAGGTTGCCTTGTCTGCAAACATAAGCACAGACTGAACCGTATCGGTTATCTGAATATTGCCATAGAGCTGTGCATCTCCACTCTTGCGGTTATAAACTATCTTATCTCCCCAAACCTCCTGCTCTTTAGAGAAGAGATAGGCATTCTTCTCAAAGGTAACAATCTCACTCTCTCTGGCATACTCCCCGCCATTTGCCTCAAGCATATTATCCCCCTTCCATCCTATGGTTGAGGGACCAAAATAGGCCACATTCTTATTGGAGTCATACTCCATTCTGGTAGATTTGGCAAAGAGAGAATCGGAAAAAAGTTCCACACTGTTGTAAAAGACAAAGAGATTGATCTTGGAATCATAGGTGCCATCCAGACTCTCTATTATCTCCCCATCCTTGCTCCTTAACGAGCCTCCTCCAAAGAAGGTGGCAACGCTGTCTTTAGTATTGTAATCCAGGTTGTGAGTGCAAAGCATATTGTTATCCTTGTCCATAAGGGTAACTTTGCTGCCGCGGAACTGAGCCAGATTACTCTCAACAATATATTTGAGTGATTCTCCAATAAGGCAGGTCCCGTCCTGAATAATCTGCACATTACCTATGGCATCTATTATATTGGTATTTACATCCCATATTGCCGTGTCGCAGAGAAGGTAAGTGTTGTTATGAAGAAACCTTGCCGGCCCCTCTATCTTCCTTAGAACAACTCCATCCCTATCTATAAGTTTGGCGGCATTTGCCTCAATAAGGCGCACAAGAGAGTCCTTCTGCCCATTCTCATTCTGCGCAACCGCAGTAGAGAGAGAGGCAAAGAGGAGAGAGAGAATCAGAGAGAGCGTCCTTACTTTATCCATCCTTTATTCTCAAACTGACAATTCTTAAAGAGATCATCTATCTTAATATAGGTCTCCTTCTGCTTCTCGTCAACAAACTTGTCTATCTGAGCTCTCTGCTGAGTAGCGTTACCCATCTGCTGAATAACCATAAAATCCTCCTTCAGATTTGCTGTATGTGACGGGATTAATTTGTCAAAACGCACAATCTTGTAAATTGTTCTTCCCCTTCCCTCCGAATCCAATGACTCAAAAGGCTCGGATATCTCGCCCTCCTTCATATCCTTAAGAATGGCATAATCCATAGGACGCAACTGATCCTTCTCGAAAGAGGTTGCGCCGGTATTCTCATCTACCACCTGACCTCCGTTAGTGGCGGTTTTGGCATCTTGCGAGTACCTCATTGCCATCTCTTCAAAAGAAGCGCTGTCTGCAACTATCAGAGTTCTTATGGAGTCCAGCCTCTCAAAGGCTTTGGTTCTATCTTCGGAGGTATATTTGGGTTTTAGAAGAATATGCCTTGCATTAAACATATCTCCATCCTTCTCTATCATCTGAATTATGTGAAAACCATCGGGAGTCTGAACAATTGGAGAGATCTGGCCGGGCTTGAGCATCATTGCTGCATCTGAGAAGGCTGGCCAGTAGAGGTTCTTTGGGGCTTTTCTAAGCTCACCGCCATAAGGGGCGCTGCCGGGATCTTCCGAGTAGAGAGAGGCTAGGGTTGCAAAACGCTCTCCGTTAAGCACTCTGTTTCTGAACTCCAAAAGGCGCTCCTTTACAGCCATCTCCGCCGCCTCCTTCTCCGGATAGAGCACTATATGGCTGAATTTGTACTGAGTGGAGATTATTGGCAAGCTATCCTTGTCTGTTCTCTTGTAGAATCTCTCTACCTCTGCAGGGGTCATATCGGGAGCCTTGGACATAACATTCTGCTGCATCTGTCCAATAAGGTCCTGTTCGCGCAGCACCTCTCTCCAATCCTGCTTAAGCTTATAGACCGGCTTTTTGAAATACTCTTCCGTCTCCTTCTCGCCGCCAAGCTGCATAAGGATATTGTTTATTCTATCCTCCAGCGAATATTCCACGTGGTCTTCTCTAACCGTAAGGCTATCCAGCCTTGCCTGGTTAAGGAAGAGTTTCTGAACAAGCAGGTTTTCCAGAACGGTGCAGCGAAGGTTTTTGTCCGATGTAATGCCCTGCGCGCGCATAACCTGTATCTCCCCCTCCAGCTGAGAGAGGAAGATAGCCTCACCTCCAACAATTGCTATTGTCTTGTCTATAAGACCATCGTTGTACTTCTGTGCAGCGGCCTGCTGAAAAGAGAGTGCCACCATTAGCATTACTGCAAAGAACAGTCTAGAAATTCTCTTCATTATTTGACTATTATTAATTCATTGTTTTTCAACGCCTCACTATAAATCTCCTCCTCCAAAGCAGCAATAAGCTCCTGCTTGCGGCGTCCAAGGAAGATTTCGCGCACCTTGCGCCTGCTATATTCATAGGGCGCAACCCTGCCGGGAAGAACCTTCTCTACAGCCACAAAGAACTTGGTGTAGAGGGAGTCCTGCAACTCCACCACATCCGATTCTGTTAGACGCTCCTTAAGCTCCACAAAGGTGCATCCCATCTCTCTGCTCAAATCGGGAAGAGAGAGCCAGGCATCATTAAAATTCTCATATCTCACAGCAAAGGTGGAAGCAAGCTCTTCAAAACTCTGCACGCTCTCCTCATCCCTTCCCCTTGCGGCGCGCTGGATTGCCTTAAGGTTTTTGGAATCCTTGTTTATTACAAGATACCTTCCGCGCGCGGCGCCATCCTGCGATACAAAGAGTTCTTTGTGTTTGTTGTAGTACTCCATACCCTCCTCGTCTGAGACCACGGTATCCAGCCTCTCAGAGAGATATTTGTTCTGATACCTGTAGATAAGCAGCTGCATCTTATACTCCTGCAAGAGCTTATCTACATTTTTATCCTCATTGGAGAGCTCTGCCATTGCCTTGTCATAGAGCAACATACGCTTAGCCCAAGAGGTAATGTACTGCTTTGCCATAACCAGGCTATCCTCCGCAGAGAGGTTCTTTGGCAAGATTCTCTCAAGTTCCGGTCTGGTAAGTTCTGCCTTTCCCGCCTCTGCCACAACATCTTTATCTGTAAAGAAGTCTATCAAAGTGCAGGATGAAACAAGAATCAGACCAAAAAGAAGTATAAGGAGTCTCTTCATTCCAAAATTATCTGCTGTAGTTAGGGGCTTCACGTGTAATTGTAACATCGTGAGGGTGGTTCTCTGCAAGTCCCGCAGAGGTAATCTTCACAAATTTTGCCGCACGCAGCGCCTCAATGTCCTTGGCTCCGCAATAGCCCATACCTGCCCTAAGTCCGCCAAGAAGCTGATATACAACCTCCGAGAGTGTGCCTTTGTAAGGCACCTGAGCAACTATGCCCTCCGGAACAAGTTTCTTTATATCCTCCTCCATATCCTGGAAGTATCTATCCTTGGAGCCCTTCTGCATTGCCTCCAAAGAGCCCATTCCCCTGTATGATTTGAACTTACGTCCATTTAAGATAATGGTCTCACCCGGCGACTCCTCCACTCCTGCAAAGAGCGAACCTGCCATTATGCTGCTTGCTCCTGCCGCAAAGGCCTTTACTATATCTCCCGAATAACGGATTCCGCCATCTGCAATAATTGGAATGCCGGTGCCCTTAAGAGCCTCGTATGCAAGCATTACAGCTGTAAGCTGCGGAACTCCCACACCTGCCACAACTCTGGTGGTGCAGATTGAGCCGGGTCCAATCCCCACCTTTACACCATCCACACCGCACTCTGCAAGGGCTTTGGCTGCCTCTCCTGTTGCAATATTTCCTGCAACAACCTGCAGGTGAGGGAAGGTCTGCTTTACGCTCTTTATAACCTTGAGAACTCCGGCAGAGTGACCGTGCGCTGTATCTACAACCACCGCATCAACTCCAACAGAGGCAAGCATCTCCACATTCTCTATGGAATTTGAATTTACTCCAACAGCTGCGGCTGCAAGCAACCTGCCCTTGGAATCCTTGCTGGCCTTAGGATTATCCTTAATCTTGGCAAGGTCTTTATATGTTATGAGTCCCACAAGGGTGCCATCCTTGTCAACTACCGGAAGCTTCTCTATCCTGTAGCGTTTGAGAATCTCCGTAGCCTTTGAGACATCCGAATCTCTGCTTATAGTAATGAGATTCTCTCCGGTCATCACCTCTTTTACAGGGGTATTCACATTATCTACAAAACGGAGGTCTCTGTTTGTAACAATACCAATAAGCTTATTTGTCTCATTCACCACAGGAATACCGCCAATATGATATTTGCTCATAAGCGCAAGGGCCTCCTTTACAAGAGCATCCTTTCCTATGGTAACAGGGTCGTATATCATTCCGTTCTCTGCCCTCTTAACTCTTCTTACCTGCTCCATTTGAGCCTCAATGGGCATATTCTTATGAATTACACCAATACCTCCCTCTCTGGCAATGGCAATGGCAAGTTCTGCCTCCGTTACTGTATCCATTGCAGCTGAAACAATAGGAGACTGAAGCACAATCTCTTTAGAAAAATGGGAAGAGACATTCACCTCCCTAGGGAGCACCTCGGAGTGAGCCGGGATAAGGAGCACATCGTCGAATGTAAGCCCCTCCATCAGAATTTTATCGGTATTGTAAGACAGCATAGTATTTAGTATTTAAATTTACAAAATTAAACAAATTTTTGCCACTCAGCAAATTGTGCGCCCAAGGCCTTGCCCTGCCAGCTCTTCCGCTCCTCCAGCCTCTCATCCAGCATACGCAAAAGCTCCACATTACGCACAAGCCCCCAGGGCGAACCATTCACAAATCTTGGCGGAACCTCCCCTGCAAAGCGCTCTATGCGCAATTTTGGAGAGAGAAGCTCCAGAAAATCCACAAAAAAATCTATATATTCATTAAGCGAAAACTGCACAAACTCCTCCGGAGAAGAGGCATAGAGCCGCTCCATAGCGGTGCCTTTAATTATCTGCAACTGATGAAATTTTACAGAATCCAGAGGAAGGGTGTTTATAAATTGCGGCATCTGCAGCAGCTCCTCTCTGCTCTCTCCGGGCAGGCCTATTATAAAATGGGCGCCCTGCATAATGCCCCTCTCTGCCGTAGCCCGCAAAGCCTCCTCCGCCTGACGGAAGGTGTGGCAACGGTTAATGCGCTTGAGAGTCTTGTCATAGCAAGACTCTATGCCATATTCTATTATCACAATATGCTTGCGGGAGAGCTGCTGAAGGTAGTCCAACTTCTCCTCATCCACACAGTCCGGCCTTGTTCCAATTACAATCCCCTTTACCTGAGGGTGCTGCAGCGCCTGCCCATAGAGCTCCTTCAGCCTCTCTAGCGGGGCATAAGTATTTGAATAGGGTTGAAAATAAGCAAGATAGGAGGTGGCGTTGCGATAACGCCTCCTGTGGAACTCCATCCCCTCCTCCATCTGCTGCAGAATAGATTTGTCCGGTGTGCTGTACGAGGGATGGAAAGCTGCATTGTTACAGTAGGTGCAACCACCCACAGAGAGCCTGCCGTCCCTGTTGGGACAGGTAAAGCCGGCATCTACAACTATCTTCTGCAAGCGACAGCCGAATCTCTCTTTAAAATAGCCTGCAAAAGAGTTGTATCTTTTGGTCATCAGCGACGCACTTGCCTGATAATTTTTACCTTAAATACAATTTTCCTGCATCTTCCCGATCCCAGAAGAGGCGCGTGGGCATCTGCCGGAAAGAGTATTGCCATATTGCCGGGGCCTAGCACAATGTAGTTGTCCGGATCCTCCTCAAAAAAGGCAATATCCTTAACCTCATCATACTCTACATCTGTGGCATTGCACTTGCGGCGGTCTTTGTGACCTATTGTCTCCGCACCCTCCAGAAGCAGCTGTATATCTATGTAGGAGTCGTGCACCTCCAATTTTGCCTCCTCCGGGCTCTTGAGCTCCCCGCTCCAGACGGTGCAATAGACTCTTCTGCCATCTATCTCATATTCACCCTCCTCCAGCTCTGCCAATTTGTGAGATTTTATGAAGGAATAGACCTTCTGGAAACCATCTTCAATATCGCAATATTTCTCAAAACTCTCTAAAGAATCTACTATCATAACGGTAAAATTTGTGCAAAGATAACTTTTTATTCTAACGTCTGATAGTTATATTTGCAGAATAAAAAGATAAAGTATAGCATTTATGAGAGATATCACAAAAATTTTAACCGGAGCAGCTGCATTCTGCCTGCTCTTCTCCGCAGCAATAACAACAGCATCTGCACAGAGCGATGCGGCAATAAAGGACTTCACAATTGTTACCAGAGGTGTCAAATCCACTTATGCTCCCGACAGAAGGGTGAAGGTCTTTGACCTTAAGTTAACAGAAGAGAAGGGTGAGCTTGCAATAACAGGCTGCACCACGGAGCCTGAGGCAAAGAAGAGCGTGCTTGCAGATATGGCCAAATTGGGCTACAAGGTTACAGATAAGATAGAGATTCTTCCATCCGAGAGCCTTAAGGGCAAAGTTTATGGCGTAGCCACACAGTCTGTCATTAACCTTAGAATGGATGGGGATTATGATGCTGAATCAGGCACTCAGATGATGATGGGCGGCCCTGTTACCATACTCAGAAAGAGCGGCGGATGGTCACAGGTGCGCACACCGGAGGGATATATCTCCTGGGTAACATCGGGAAGCGTGGCAGAGATGACAAAGGAGGAGTTTGCAGAGTACACCGCAAAGAAGAAGGTTGTGCTTACAGCAAGATTCGGCGTTGTTACAGAGGAGCCTAAGATGGAGTCTCAGCCGGTATGCGATGCAGTATGGGGCAATATCTTCATAGACCTTGGCAAGAGCGGAAAGTTCCGCAAGGTGGCATTGGCAGATGGTCGCACAGGCTACCTCCCTGCAGCATCGGTGAAGGATTTTGAGAAGTGGCTGGCGGAGCCTGTAAGAAGCAATCCTACCGCAGATGACATTATTGCAACAGCAAAGCAGTTTGTTGGTGTGCCTTATATGTGGGGCGCCACTTCAATCAAAGCTGTGGACTGCAGCGGATTTACAAAATCTACCTATTTCCTTTGCGGACTCATTCTTGCCCGCGATGCTTCACAGCAGTGCTATACAGGTGATAATGTGGATATAAGCAAATATGTGAATGAGGGTCAGCAGACCACAGAGGCTCTTGCAAACCTTAAGAAGGGAGACCTTATCTTCTTTGGCAGAAAGGCTACTGCGGATAAAAAGGAGAGAATCACTCACGTAGGAATCTATATTGGAGATGGCATCTTTATCCACTCTGCCACCAAAGTGCGCATAAACTCCCTTATCCCTACAGACCAGAACTATTACGAGGGCTCCACAAGACTTGTAAGAGCTCAGAGGATTCTTGGCAACCAGGATTGCGGCAAGGGCATCATCTCCATTAAGGAATCCGAGTTTGTAAAGGTAAAATAAACTAGAAACAACTATTTAAAAGATTATAAAATGTTAACCAGCAGAAGAAACTTCCTAAAGTCGGCAGGTTTGCTCACAGCGGCCGCTGCAATTCTGAACCCTGCAGAGATCTTTGCCCAGAAGGGTATAGCAAGGTCTGCTGCCAGCAAAGTGATGAAGCTCTCTTGGGTTCCATATACAGGAATCATGAAGCACGTCTTCACTATATCAAACTCATCCAGAAGCACCACTCCTATTGTTCTTACAAGAATTGAGTACGATGGATATGTTGGATACGGAGAGGCTGCAATGCCTCCATATCTTGGCGAGACAGCCGCATCTGTAGATGAGTACCTAAGAAAGGTAGATTTGAGCAAGTTCAGTTCTCCGTTCCTTATTGACGACATCTGCAAATATCTGGACAGCATAACAACTTACAACTGCGCCGCAAAGGCCTCTGTGGATATTGCGCTCCACGATCTTGTAGGTAACATAATAGGCCAGCCTTGGTGGAAGATGTGGGGCTTTGACCCTGAGAAGACACCTTGCACAACCTACACCATAGGCCTTGCAGATAAGCCGGAGGTTGTAAACAAGACCAAGGAGCTTATTGAGGATCCTCACGGCTTTAAGGTTATAAAGGTTAAACTTGGCATGACCGAGGAGTCAGACAAGATGATGATTGAGACTATCCGCAGCGTTACAGATCTCCCTATCAACATTGATGCTAACCAGGGTTGGAAGGATAAGCACTACGCTCTTGATATGATTCACTGGCTTAATGAGAGGAACGTTAAGATGATTGAGCAGCCTATGCCAAAACTTATGTTGGACGAGACAGCTTGGGTTAGGGAGAACAGCCCGCTGCCTATTGTTGCCGACGAGGCTTGCCAGAGACTTACAGATATTCCTCACCTTAAGGGCGCTTACGACGGCTTCAACATTAAGCTTATGAAGTGTACCGGTCTTAGAGAGGCAAGAGAGATGGTCTCTTTGGGAGAGTCTATAGGTATGAAGATGATGATTGGTTGTATGTCCGAGACCTCTGCCGCCATAAGCGCAGCAGCTCAGCTCTCTCCTAAGATGACTTGGGCAGATATAGACGGCAACCTCCTCATCTCCAATGACTGCTACAAGGGAATGCAGGTTATTGACGGAAAGATTACCGTTTATGACAAGCCGGGTCTTGGCCTTGAGGTTGTTGACAATGTTTGGGGCGACAAGAAACGTGAGATTAGAAATAAAGAGAGTAAAAGCAAATATTAATTGATATGGCAAATTTAAGAGTTATTAAAAAAGACATTGTCTTTCTTGTAAATGAAGTTATTTCCGATTGCTGGGTTTATCTGCAGCTTAACCCGGAGTGCGACCAGGCACCTGTTGAGCAGATTATTGCAGATGCTGTAGCTCTTGGAGACCAGACATTTGACAAAGTTAACCACGCTCCAAAAGAGGGCAAAAAAGCATATTTCAGAGAGGCTAACAAGGCTCTTCTGGAGGGTATCGATTCTCTCTTTGAGAGACTCAGCGCGCTTAAAAAGTAGAGATGCTGAGAAGAAGATTGTTGAAGGGTGCAATTTCGCTTTTATGTGCGGTTGCACCCTTAGGTTTGTCTGCCCATATTATTGCAGATTCGCTCTACTCAATTATTGCCATATAATCTCTGTAGGCGCGTGCGGTATAGTTGTTAAGCTCCTTTGTGAGCGACTGCAGGCCACCTGCTCCGCCCAGCATCTGCAACATACGCTTTTCAAAACCCTGCTGCCTCTTGAAGAGAAGCTGCTGGAAGTTATTCCTCTTCACAATTTCCCCAGGCGCATTTGCCGGATAGTCCTTCGCTATTGACCTCCATCTCTCTGTAAAGTTCCAATAGAAATGGGCAGGATAGTTCTTCTGCATCTCTGTAACATCCTTAAAATGCAAAGAATAAGCCTCTGAAGGGGTCGTATGCCTTCCATATCCCTCCGGCACTTGTGTCATTCCTGCATACCAAGGCAGAAAGGCCTCTACGCAGGCTTTTCCACAGGCTACCCAAGCTACTGCGCCAATCTGTACGGTAAGGTTGCTCCTAAGTTGAAAGACTATGGGGAGTATTGTGTTATCATTGCAGACAAGAGAGAGTTCCTTGTGGGATTTGTCGGCATTGGCGTGCTCGTGAAGGGAGAGCGCATCTATCATATCCTGCACTGTGAGTTTATGGGCCGGGGTGAAGAAGAGCTCCAGCGAGTCCGGGTTGGCGGCCAGGCTCTTGCCTCCCAAGAGTTCCATTACCGCACGCTGCCTCAGGTAGTTGCGCGGGTTGTTGTAGGAGGCAGGATTGCAATAGGCTCTCTTGAATGAGAAGCGCCCATCCTGCTCCGGGTTGTACCATCCTCTTTGCTGCGCATAGCTTACAAGGTCTGCGCAGGCATAGTAGTTGAGCGTATCTGCAGGGTCCACCTTGTCCAATATGTAGTTGTTGGGCAGGGCCATCACTTTGTCATCGGGAATACGGGCTGCAGCCCAATGCCTCCCCTTTACAACGGAGAAGATCCAGCCCTCTTGCGCATCGGCCACAGAATAGGTGCGTCCGCTCCCTCTATAGCCATATTTCTCCACAAATGCGCCCATTATCTTAACGGCATCTCTTGCAGAGAGCGCATACTGCGCCGCAAGGAGCCGCAGTTCGTAGAGTATGCCTCCCTCTGAAATATCCTCTTTATCTTCTCTGCTGGAGCAGCCGTTGCTTGCTATTGCCAGACCGTGCTCTGTAAGGGCAGCATCTGCCACCTCCATTCGCGGGAACTCAAACCATAAGAATTTGTTGCTGCGGCGTTTCTCTGTGGATGGTACGCTCTTGTCTGAGACAAGTTTGAGTCCCTTGGGGGAGATATATACATTAAGCATCTGCTCTCCTCCGTCATCCTCGTTGTGGGCAAAGAGCACAGATCCGTCTGCGGTGGTATTGCGGCCTGCAATTATTGCAAAGCAGTTGAGTTCCTCCTGCGCATAACAGAGCGTCTGAACTCCAAAACTGCAGAGAAGGAGCAAAAGAAGATTTTTAATTATCTGTTTCATCTCTTCACGATATTAGAATTGCATTAATTTGCAATAACAAAGTTACTCATTTTCTTTAAATGGCTGCACAATGCTTACACTTGATGAGGCTATCCTCGCAATGGCCAAGGAGAGCTTGCCACTGCAGAGATAATGACAAATTAGTACTTTAGAATTCATCATTATGTCCATAATAATGTATAGATAATGATGGAAATAAAGGGGATTTGATTATCTTTGCAGAAGATAATAGCAACAGCAATGGAACAGCAACTGGTTGGCAGAAAGTACGAATGGGATTTGCTTAATGAAGTGATGAACTCGAGCGAATCCGAAATGGTCATCGTGTATGGAAGAAGGCGTGTAGGGAAAACATTCCTGGTTAACAAGTTCTTTGACAACACGTATGCGTTCAAACATACCGGAGTGTTCAACAAACAGACTAGAACACAACTGGAGCGCTTTACAGCCTCTCTTGAAGACTACTCAGGGGAGACTATATCCGTTCCAGAGAACTGGTACAAGGCGTTTGACATGCTGAAGGCTTATCTGCGCACCGTCAAATCAGATAAGAGAGTTGTTTTCATAGATGAGATGCCATGGCTGGACACTGCAGACTCCGACTTCGTTTCGGCATTGGAGTCATTTTGGAATGGCTGGGCATCCGCCGAGGACAACATCGTCCTTGTGGCTTGCGGGAGTGCGACTTCGTGGATGACCGACAAACTGCTTGGAGACAAGGGCGGTCTGTTCAACAGATCTGCAACCCGCATATTCCTCCGTCCATTCAACCTGAAAGAGACAGAGGAGTATCTCAAGTCTCGTGGATTCGAGCTCACCAGATATGATATTGCGGAGTGCTACATGATTATGGGCGGCATCCCTTTTTACCTGAAGCAGATGAATCCCAGATGGAGCCTTGCAAGGAATATCGATATGATGTTTTTTAAAGAGAAGGGGTTGCTTTGGGACGAGTTCAACCATCTATACAACACCCTCTTCAAGAATGCTGACACATATATTGCCGTAGTTGAGGCGCTTGCAAGAAAACGTATGGGTATGACCCGGAAAGAGATTGTGAAAGAGATAGGTATATCCGATAACGGAAACTTCGGGAAGATACTGGCGAACCTGATTGACAACGAATTCATACGTCCGTACAACTATTTCGGCAACAAGAGGCGCGATACAATCTACCAACTCTCCGATTTCTACACTATGTTCTACTTCTCGTATATTAAGGACAACTACGGTCGTGACGGAAATTTCTGGGCCAACAGCACCGATTTGCCTCTCCGCAGGAGTTGGGCTGGTTATACATTTGAGCAACTCTGTATGCATCATCTGGAGCAGATCCGCAAGAGTATAGGAATCTACGCCGTTCAATGCGAGACTTCGGCCTGGTTCAGTAAAGGAGAGGATGGTAAACGCGGCGCCCAGATAGACCTGCTGATTGACAGAAGAGACCGCATAATCAATATATGTGAAATGAAATACTCCATCAACGAGTTCACCATCGACAGCGAATATGATAAAACTCTCCGCAACAAGCTACAGGTCTTCCGGGATGAGACAAAAACACGAAAAGCACTACATCTGACGATGATAACGACATATGGCGTAAAGAAGAATATGTACAGCAACAGCGTTCAGTCCCAAGTTATACTTGATGACTTGTTCGCATAGGTTACTGGCTTGGCACAAAATCCTCTATCAGCGAACTGCACGATAATATGTATACAGCATCGTTCATCAAGGCTTTCATCGCTTCCAGATTGTTCATCAGCCTCTGAAGCGCAGCATATTATGTCTGCACTGTAATTATGACATCAAATGATGACATCTTGTCCACTTTTAAGTACATTTTGGCAATTTGATATACCTGTTTAGGTCAATATACCGCTTGGCATCAAATTTGACATACACATAATTGTTCCCGCGAAAGCGAGAACGACCATCCGGTTATGAATGATCGTTCGAACAACGGGGCAGGTGAATATGTTTAACAATTAATATAGGAGGACTTTATTATGACACCTATGAGACATTACGAACAGAATTGGCTGCCCGAAATCTTCAACGATTTCTTCGCCAATGATTGGATGAACCGCACAAGCGCAACCGCTCCGGCCATCAACGTTATAGAAGACGAAAAAGACTACAAAGTGGAGGTCGCAGCTCCAGGAATGAAGAAGGAGGACTTCAATGTCAACGTCACGGACGACAACTATCTTGTCCTGACAATGGAGAAGAAGAACGAAACCAAGGATGAGGATAAGAAGCGGAAATACCTCCGCAGGGAGTTCTCTTACCACAAATTCGAACAGAGCCTCGCTCTTCCTGAGGATGTGAACAAGGATGAGATTAAGGCATCGGTTAACGATGGTATACTCACCATTGAGATTCCTAAGGTTAAGGCTTGTGAGAAGAAGCCAACTGTAAAGCAAATTGCAATACAGTAGTCAGGCTTAAAGAAGATGCCCGTCTGCCCTCCCGGCAGACGGGCTTTTTTTTTAGGGGAGGTAGCTAATGCTACAGGACATTTTATGTTCAAAATGTCCTTGCGTTTGAGAAAATCACACTATTGTTGACAGATTTATGTGGATTAATTCTTTATTCTCGTTTAAAAGAAGTAGCTTTGCGTCAAACACAACAAATAATTGAATTATGGCAGATTTGAATCGTATCAAGACAGTATTGGCAGAAAGAGGTATTATGAGTAAATGGTTAGCTAAGACATTGCATAAAGACCCTGCCACAGTGTCAAAGTGGTGCAACAATCATGCACAACCAGACCTGAAGACATTGGCTCAGATAGCCGAGGTTCTCAAGGTGGATATACACGAGTTGATTTGCCATACCAAAGCGGAGTGAACAGAATATGAGATATACCATAGAAAAGATACGTCTGATGCCCGAAGGGCAGACTTTCGACTGCAAGAGCATTCTCATAGAACCGAAGGCTCTCGCCAATACTATTGTCGCGATGGCAAATGCCGATGGCGGTATGATTGCCGTAGGTATATCCGACAAGACTCGTCGCATCGAGGGTATTGACCAAGACAAGGCTCACTTGAACGAGATTCTGCGCACACCATTCGATTTCTGCGTGCCCACCATCTCTGTCACGACAGAGTTCATGCCTTGCCAAGACAGTGAAGGCAACGACAACCACATACTGATAATCCATGTTCCTGCCAGTCCTCGCCTACATGCCAACCAAGCGGACGAGGTATTTTGGCGGGTGGGCGACAAGTCGCGCAAGCTAACCTTCGAGGAACGTCTGCAACTGATGTATGACAAGGGTGAACGATACTATGAGGACAGCCCTGCCTACGATGCCACCATCGAAGACATTGA
>SAMEA3663028__coassemble_166_pt1 | contig 29846 bp, 27 predicted proteins | sample SAMEA3663028__metabat2_low_PE_034 | metagenome-assembled genome bin SAMEA3663028 (sample SAMEA3663028) | pig gut metagenome | biome: pig gut; feature: pig-associated habitat; material: faeces | place: France | collected 2012
AACTCTTTTAAATTCTTTTATTGTTTTGTTATTTCTTACTCCTTGTCCAGGAAGTTCACCTCCTTAAGAAGAGCATCTATCCGTTTAACCATAGACCAGCGGTCCAAATCGTTTCTGTTTTCAAAAACAAGAACCAGAATCTCTTTTTCTGGGAATCTGCCGGCATAAATCTGGAATCCTCCATTGTCTCCGGTATGGTAAACCTTGTAAGGCATACCCTCCTTATCCTCAATAAACCATCCGTATCCGTACCAGGTGTCAGGCCTGTTCTGATAACCGCTGAATTTGCTGCCGGAGACAGGGTTAATCTTGGAATGCGCACACTCCTTGCTCTCCTTAGAGATAATCTTGTTATCTCTAAGCGCCTTCTCCCATTTTGCAAACTCATGAGTAGAGGTGTAGATTCCGCCATCTGCCTTTGTTGCAAAGAAGGTCTCCTCTCCATAATCATACTCGCTGAAGGTTGGACCTCCTGCAATAGGGGTAAAGCTCTTGCTCTCCATCTGGCTCTTCATTGCAGCCTTTGCCGCAAGCGCCTCCGGAGTAAGGTCAGAGTCCGAATTATCCTTGTTGCTCTCCTCCTCCAGAATATAGCCGTGAGCCATATTTGGAATCTCTGCATCTGCAGAGAAGTAGAGCGTCTGCTCCATACCGGCAGGGTTGAAAATGGTCTCTCTCTGGAAAGCATCAAAACTCTCTCCGGTAACTCGCTCAATAATTGCATAGAGGAGCTGGAATGTAGGATTCATATACTCATAAGCTGTACCAGGCTCAAAATTAAGCTCTTTTAGATTCTTCATATACTCTATGCACTGCATATCTGTAGCGGTAAGCACAAAGTTTCTGTCATCTCTTGGCCTGCTGTCCGGAATGCCGGATGAGTGGGAGATAAGGTGCTTAATCTTAATCTTCTTAAAGAGAGGATTCTTAAAATCCGGAAAATACTTATCCAGAGTATCGTCAAGGGAGAGTTTTCCCTCCTCTGCAAGTTTAAGAATGCTGGTTGCAGTAAACTGTTTGGAGACAGAAGCAATGTTAAAGAAGGTATTGCCATCTATCTTTGTGTTGTTGTCGTAGTTGGCAACGCCCCAGCTCTTATCGTAAATAATGCTATCTCCCTTCATAATAAGTACAGCACCGCCCGGATAAGCGTAAGAGAGTGAATCATTGCCATTTACGGCATATCTTTCATTAAAGAGAGAATCCAGTTTAACCGTCAGGGTCTCCTCTGGTGAGAGTACTTTACCTTTGCAAGATGTCATAATAAAGAGAGTTGTTAAGAGTGTAAACAATGCAACAGAGCACCTGCTTGCTATATGAAAAAAACGTTTCATAATAATTACAGTAAAAAAGTATATTATCTCTAAATTTTATCTAATATAAAGAGTCTCAATAAATTAAGAGCACTGCTGGAGAATCTCTCAATATTGGTGGCACGGCTTGCTTTAAATTGGAAGAGTTGTGATACAACCCTCTCCCTGCTTGCAACAGCTACCCATACGCTGCCTGCAGGCTTATCGGGAGTACCTCCAAGAGGCCCTGCTATTCCCGATGTTGCTACGGCGTAGTCTGTGCCAACAGCCTCCAGGGCTCCCTTTGCCATCTGCTCCACACACTCTCTGCTTACTGCGCCATAATTCTGCAGAATAGCCTCATCTACTTTAAGCAGGTTCATCTTTACACTGTTGTGATAAGAGACTATACTGCCCTTGAAATAGTTGGAAGAGCCTGATATAGAAGTGATAAGGTGTGCAACATAGCCACCTGTGCAGCTCTCTGCCGTGGCAAGTGTGCTGCCGCGCTCCATAAGCAGAGTGCCAATAGTCTCCTGTAGCGATGTATCGCCATAGCCATAGATGGCATCGCCGATATATCCCTTCAGGGCCTCTATCTCCCTCTCTATGGCAAGTGTGCCGCTTTGGCTCTCTGTTCCATAGATAGAGAGGCGCAACCGCACTCCCAGAATGGGGTTGGGGAGGTAGGCAAGGTGAATATTATCGGGAAGAGCATCTTCCCAAGGCTCTATAATCTTGGCAAGAGTGGATTCCGGGATGCCGAATGTGCAGATTGTCTTGTGAATAATCTCCTCCAGGGGGAATTCCTTTTTAATGGCCTCTATTACCTTTGGTATGGCGGCAAGCGCTTCAAACGGCACTCCGGGGAGGGAGAAGAGCAATTTCTTGGAGCCAAACTCCCCCTTCTCCAGGATAAACTCCATATTTGGGGCAGTTCCCCTCTCGTTTGGCAGCACAATGCAGTTGTTTGGCACAAGAGCCTGATCTCTATTTATATCGCTTACCTCTATGCCCCTTGCCTTAAGATGGGCCTCCATAATGGCATATTGCTCCTGGTTTACAACAAAACCGGTTGCTCCGGTTATCTTGGCAAGAGACTGCTTTGTAATGTCATCCTTTGTAGGGCCAAGGCCGCCGGTTGTTATTACTATGTCGTTCTCTCTCAGTAATTTGGATATGGTCTCCTCTATTTGGGAGGCTTCATCTCCTATGGAGAGCATGCTATTTACCTTTACGCCAATAGCATTGAGAGCCTTTGCAATATGGGATGAGTTGGTGTCAACTATCTGTCCAATAAGAATCTCATCTCCAATTGTGCATATAGATGCTGTTATCATTGTTTTGAAAGAAATTTTGTTGCTAGATGTTTATTTATTCTCTTAACAAGTCCCGGACCATTGTATATCATACCGGAGTAGATTTGTACCAGGGATGCGCCTGCATCTATCATAGCCTCTGCATCCTTTGGCGTGAAAATACCGCCAACTGCCACAATTGGAAGCAGCCTGTTGGTCTTTTCACTTATATATTTTACCATACTTAAACTCTTCTCAAAGAGAGGTTTGCCGCTAAGTCCTCCATTTCCAATCTCTTCCAGAGCCTCTTTGGAGGTTTTTAGGCCAGATCTGTCTCTGGTGGTGTTGGAGGCTATCACTCCATCTATGCCGGAGACCAGCACAAGGTCTATTATATCGTCCAATTGCTGTTTAGGGATATCGGGAGAGAGCTTTATGAGAATAGGCCTATAGTCGTCGTAATAGTTTCTTAAAGAGAGAAGTCTGTCTATAAGCTCGGACAAGAAGCTGATATCCTGCATCTTATCCAAATTCTGTACATTGGGGCAAGAGACATTAATTGTAAAATAGTCTACAAAATCATATAGCAGCGCAAAACTCTTCTCGTAGTTGGAGGCTGCATTCTCGTTAGGTACATCTGAATTTTTGCTTATGTTTCCTCCAATTATGCAATTGGGGCGGTGCTTCTTTATATAATTAACGGCATATCTTACACCATTGTTGTTTATGCCCATTCTGTTTATAATGGCATTATCCTGTATAAGCCTGAAACAGCGTGGTTTAGGGTTGCCTGGTTGGGGCTCCAAGGTAAGAGAGCCAATCTCTACAAAGCTGAATCCAAATTTGGCCAGATCGTTGTAAAGCGTGCCGTTCTTGTCAAAGCCGGCAGCAAGGCCAACCGGATTCTTGAATCTTATTCCAAATACCTCTCTCTCCAGTACCGGATTATGGTATCCGTACAAGAGATTTACAATCTGTTTGGAAAAGGGGAGGTACCTTAAGAGTACCAGCAGTCTGGTGGTTATATTATGCGCCTTCTCTCCGTTAAAAAGGAAGAGTATGGAGCGGAGTATCTTATACATATTATATATATATCAATTTTTACAAAAATACAGAAAAGGCGCCATTGAAAGAAGATAATCTATCTTTTTTTATCCACAGGTGGCAGTAACTCCTCAAAAGTATTGTCGTTATAGATGAGAATAACCCTTTTTAGCGCCCTTTTTTCCCTATCATTTGCCGGGTTGGCGTCAAAAATTGAACTCTGAAGGGGTTGAAAATCTGATATTTCGTCCTCAATACCCTCAATATCAGATGTTTGTGCGGGTATTTGAGGCTCTGTTGCCGACTCAGAACTGTTAAAAAGCCCTTCAAATGGGGGAGTGGTGCCGGAAATAGTGCCTGATGTACTGCTGTTATTGCTGCCGGAGGTGGTGCTTGGAGTGATGCTTGGAGTGGTGCCGGAACTTCTGTTGTTGGTGGCACCCGAAGCGGCACCCGAAGCGGCACCCGAAGCGGCACTCGAAGTGGCATTCGAAGTGGCACCCGAAGTGGCACCCGAAGCGGCGGCTTGGTTTTGCTCTTTGAGCGGTTTGCCATTTCCTGTAATGAGCCACTCTGCGCTTATCTCCGGAAAACTCTGCACAACTCTTTGCAGAAGTTCAAAACTTGGTTTGTTCCTTCCGCTAAGAATATGAGAGATGCCGGAACGCTGCACACCCAGCCTGTCTGCAAGTTGGGCAGGGGAGAGGTTCTCAAGGTCTAAAATTGTCTGAAATCGCCTATTCATTTTTGTAAAAATTGACTTTTACAAAATTAGCAAATAATTTGTTTACAAGTTTATTAACGTATAAAAATAGAGTTATACAGCCTTAAAAAGCTATCGGGAGGTCACTTTGTAAAATACTGATTATTAGATAAATAATAATTAGGCTATATTTATATTAATACTTTATGTAAAATCAATTAAAGTATTGGTAATAAGGGGTATAACAAAATATTTATATGGTGTTTTTGAGAAAATGATGGCCTTTGTGGAACATTTGGGGCATTTTATTTGTACCTTAACTCTAAATAATATGGATAAAATACTATGAGTATTAGACACTTATGATTTTAATAAAAGTTAATGTTCCACAGATTCATGTTAAGATTGTGAATTATTTACAAATCTACTTGGGCGTTGGCGTAATAAGGTGACAAATGTAAAGTTGTATTAGTTACATTTGTTATTCACATTTGTAAACAATTCGCTAATTTAAGAGATTTTACATTTCGGGTACATTTGTATACCTTTGTAAAAAATAATCGATTGTGAGGCCTAAAATTAAGATTTCCGATTACTCATATATTTTGCCCGAGGAGAGGATAGCAAAATATCCGTTGGAGTGCAGAGATGCGTCAAAGTTGCTCCTATATAAAGATGGTATGGTTAAGGAGGAGAGATTTACATCACTCCCCTCTCTCTTGCCTAAAGGCTCATTGATGGTATTTAATGAGACAAAAGTTGTTCCAGCGCGTCTCTTTTTCAGAAAGAGTACCGGCGCAAAGATAGAGATCTTCTGTCTGGAGCCTGTAGAGCCTAAGGATTATCAGCTTGCCTTTGCCTCTACCCGTACTTGCAAGTGGAATGTAGTAATAGGTAATGCAAAGCGCTGGAGAGAGGGCGAGATTGAGTTTTTTTGCGACCAATCCCACACAGAGGCAAAAAAATTAAATCTCAGAGCCTCTATCGTTACCAAAGAGGAGAATAACGGCTCTGTTGTCTCCTTTACCTGGGATGGAGGAGCTGCCTTCTCAGAGGTTTTGGAGATATGTGGCAGAATCCCTATTCCGCCCTATCTGAAACGAGATACGGAAACCCTTGATATTGAGCGCTATCAGACTCTATATGCGCGCATAAAAGGCTCTGTTGCCGCCCCAACGGCCGGGTTGCATTTTACAGATAGGGTGCTGCAAGAGATAGACAAATCGGGAATAACAAGGGATACAGTATGTCTGCACGTGGGGGCAGGTACATTTGTGCCTGTAAAGAGCGAGTATATAGAGGGGCACAAGATGCATACAGAGCCCTTTACTGTTACAAAGGGTTTTATTGCAAATTACCTCAACAGGCCTAAAGAGGGTAAGCTTATTGCAGTTGGAACAACCTCTATGAGAACCTTGGAGTCGCTATATTATATAGGTGTGCATATTATCCGCAATGGCCAACCAGGTGCTGTAGAGCAGTGGGAACCATATGATGCAGATTGTGACATCTCTTCCGAGGAGGCAATGAGGGCTATTTATAACTATTTGGAAGATAGGAATATGGATGCCATTACTGCAAGAACTGCTATAATAATTGCACCTTCGTACAAATTCCGTATGGTGGATATTCTGGTCACAAATTTTCACCAGCCGCAGAGTACTCTCCTGCTGCTTATCTCCGCATTTGTGGGGGATGATTGGAGGGAGATATACAGGTTTGCAATGGATAACGGCTTCAGATTTCTAAGTTATGGAGACAGCTCACTTCTATATAGGAGAGATGGGGTTAAATGATTTTAATTTGTTACCTTTGCAGCAAAATGTAATAACAATTTACAATGAATACAGAGTTTGATGATATAAGACCTTATTTTGATTCTGAAATCTCCGCGGCCATGCAGAGGATATGCAAAGACCGCGCATTCCCGGAAGTTGCGCATTTCATAATGCCGGGCAGTGATGAGAATTTTTTAAGGTCCATTCTTCTAAGTTGCTCATCTGTAGATGATTTTCAGAAGAATGTGATGGTGAGGGTGGTGGATAAGGTGATTGCTGAGACTATAGATAAGTTTACATTTGATGGCCTGGAGAATGTAGATTGCAGCAAGAGATATCTCTTTATTACCAATCACAGGGATATTGTGCTGGATCCGGCGCTCCTTCAATACATTCTTTATAAGAATAATATTCCAACAACAGAGATTGCAGTAGGTGACAATCTTATAACTACCTCATTTATAGAGGATATTGTAAGGTCCAATAAGATGATAAAGGTGGTTAGGAATTCTAACCCCAGAGAGTTTCTGGTTCATTCCGCCAAACTCTCCAAATTTGTGAGGCAGAGCGTCTCAGAGGGCCGCAGTTCCATCTGGATTGCCCAGCGCAACGGCAGAACCAAAGATGGTATAGATGTAACGGAGCAGGGATTGCTTAAGATGTTCTCTATGTCGTCTAAAGCGGATTTCCTTGAATCTTTTGCGCCTCTGAATATCTTCCCTATTGCCTTATCTTACGAATTTGAACCTTGTGACATAATGAAGGCAGTGGAGCTCTATATAAGTAGAAATCAGAAATATATAAAGGCTCCCGATGAGGATTTGAACAGTATTCTGCAGGGAATAATGCAGTATAAAGGCTCTGTTCACTATCAATTTTGCAAGCCTATCTCCAGAGAGGAGGTAGAGGAGATCTCATTACATAATTCAAGCGATAAGAATGAGAGGTACAAAATGCTTGCAAATCTTATTACAAAACGGATAAATGCTGCCTACAAGCTCTTCCCGAACAACTATATTGCAGCTGATATTCTTAATGGCAATAATCTCTATGCAGATAACTACACTGCTGCGGAGAGGGAGAAATTTGAGGATTACCTCCAATTTAAACTCGCCGATGTTGAAGAGGGCAGGGAAGAGGTAAGGAGAATCTTCCTGGGCATTTATGCCAATCCTGTTGAGACGAAAAAGAGCGCGACAAATCTATAAAAAACAACCCCGAAAGTTGAATAAATAACTTCCGGGGTCTTTTTTTTGCTCTTTGGCTCCACTATTTCTTTGAATAATCGTAGAAACCTCTGCCGGTCTTGCGGCCAAGAAGGTTTGCTCTGACCATCTTGCGCAGAAGCGGGTGCGGACGGTATTTGCTGTCGCCGTACTCATTGTAGAGAACCTCCATAATTGCAAGGCAAACATCCAAACCAATGAGGTCTCCCAATGCGAGAGGACCCATAGGGTGGTTAGCGCCAAGTTTCATAGCCTCGTCAATCTCCTCTGCAGAAGCAACGCCATCTGCAAGAATGCCAATACCCTCATTTACAAGAGGAATAAGGATTCTGTTAACAACAAAGCCAGGAGCCTCGTTAACGCTTACAGGAACTTTTCCAACCTCTTTTGCAATCTCCACAACCTTGTTGTGAACCTCTGCTGAGGTGAGCTGACCCTTGATAACCTCTACCAGTTTCATCATTGGAACAGGGTTAAAGAAGTGCATTCCAATTACATTCTCTGGGCGTGAAGTGCAAGCTGCAACCTCTGTGATAGAGAGAGAAGAGGTGTTTGTTGCAAGAATAGCCTCAGGTTTGCAAATCTTGTCCAATGTCTGGAAGATCTCCTTTTTGATTGCCATATCCTCTGCAATAACCTCAACTACAAGGTCTGCATCTGCGCAATCGTTGTAATCCATTGTGTCAACAATCTTTGCAATGATTGCATCTTTCTGGGCTGCCTCCATTTTGCCCTTCTCTACCATCTTAGAGAGGCTCTTGTCTATAGCCTTGTGAGCTCTCTGAAGAGAAGCCTCTGAACGGCCTTTGAGCAATACGTCGTGACCTGCCTGTGCAAATGTCTGTGCAATACCGTTTCCCATTGTACCGGTACCAATAACTGCTACTTTCATAATTCTTAATTGATTTTTTATGATTTGTTATATATAAACTGATAATAATTATTTGTTCTGGAAGTTTGCTTTGCGCTTCTCAAAGAAGGCTGTCATACCCTCCTTCTGGTCTTCACTTGCAAAGCAGAGGCCAAAGAGATAAGCCTCTATTGCAACAGCAGAATCTATATCTGTCTGTATGCCTCTGTTTATGGCCTCCTTGCTGTTCTTTACGGCTATTGGGGCTTTGGATGCAATCTTCTCCGCCATCTTCATAGCCTCCTCCATAAGTGCCTCAGGCTCATACACGTGGTTAACCAAACCAATTCTGTATGCCTCTGCTGCATCTATGATATCTGCGGTATATATGAGCTCCTTTGCCTTGCCCATCCCGATAAGCCTTGGCATACGCTGGGTGCCGGAGAATCCCGGGGTGATGCCCAGACCAACCTCAGGTTGGCCGAATTTTGCCTTTGCGGAGGCCAGGCGAATATCGCAGCTCATTGCAAGTTCGCATCCTCCTCCAAGCGCAAAGCCGTTTACAGCGGCAATTACAGGCTTTGGAAGGAGTTCAATCTTTCTGAAGACAGATGCGCCAAGTTTGCCGAAAATCTCTCCCTCTATGGCGTTTTTGCTCTTCATCTCAGAGATGTCCGCTCCTGCTACAAAAGCTCTGCCCTCTCCTGTGAGAACTACGGCAAGTATGCCATTATCCTCCGCCACCTCTGTAAAGGCAGCGTCAAGCTCCTTAAGAATGGCAGTGTTAAGCGCATTCAGAGCCTCCGGGTTATTTATCTTTATTACTCTTACAGCTCCATTGTCTTGGATGATTAGTTTTTTGTATTCCATTGTATAATTGTTATTTATGGTTTGTTACTTCATGTGTACATCTAATTGCGGATACGGGAATTGTATTCCGGCTGCATTGAAGCTCTTATATATCTCTTCGTATCCCCAGTAGAGTGTCTTCCAGTAGTTGGTGTGCTCCACCCAGCATCTTATGGAGACTATGACCGCGCTCTCTCCAAGGTTGGAGATTACCACAGTGGGCGGATTCTCCTCCTTTAAGACATCGGGATTACTCTCCAAAAGAGCTAGCGCAGTGGCGCGCACAAGCTCTATATTGCTGCCATATGCAACGGAGATGTTCCAGACCACCCTCTTTTTGCAGAGTTTGCTGTGGTTTATAAGCATTCCGTTGAAAATTGTGCCGTTGGGGAGCACTATGGTCTCTCCGTTGTCTGAAATTATGAAGGTGCTTGTCATCTCTATGGAGGAGATGGTGCCGGTGCAATTTTGGAACTCTACATAGTCTCCAACCCTGAAAGGCTTGAAGACCAATATCATAATGCCTCCTGCAAAATTCTGCAGAGAGCCGCTGAATGCCATACCTATTGCCAGTCCCGAACCTGCCAGCAGCGCCACTATGGAGTTTGTGTTTATTCCAAGCGCATCTACGGTCATAAGGATGAGCATAAGGGTGAGCGCTATGGTGGTGAAGCTGAGGGTGAAGGAGGTGATGGAGGGGTCTATGTTGCGGCGTTCCATTATCTTGCGGATAATTCTCTTTATCTTCTTTATAACCCAGGCTCCTATGATGTAGATGGCAATGGCCGCAAGCACCTTCATCCCAATCTTTACAGCCTCTTCCAGAAGCAGTGAGATAATCTGGTCTGCGGACATATTGGAGAGATTCTGCACCTTCTCTGCAAGCGCCTCCGCCCTTGCGGTTTTAAGGGAGTCCAGAGTGCTCTTTACAGCCTCCTGTTCGGGAGCAAGCAGACTGATCTTCTCTTGGGCAAATAAAAATGGAAAAAAATTATACGTCATCTCTCTCTTTTGTGCTCTTTTTCACTACAAAAATACTAAATTAGCATTGGATTTCCTACTCTTTTTCGGCTTTATTTTGTGTAACACAAAAGTTATTTGTAGGATCTGTTTTATTAGTTAAATTTGCAAAGGTGATGTGAAATAACCCATTTTTGGACTAAAGGATATTCAAATAAATAACATAAACTCAAAGATATGAACAAGAGAATTTCTTTACAGGATGCCGTCGCAATGGTTAAGGATGGCATGACAGTAATGGTAGGTGGCTTTCTTGGAGCCGGCAGTCCGGTTACAATTCTTGATGAGCTTGCAAAGAGCGGCGTTAAGAATCTGACTCTCATCTGCAACGATACAGCTTATGAGAATGTGGCGCACGGACAGCTTATTACCAACAAACAGGTTAAGAAACTTTATGTCTCTCACATTGGCACCAACAAGAATACAGGCGCTCAGCTCAACTCGGGTGAGTTGGAGATAGAGTTCTGTCCGCAGGGTACATTGGCAGAGAGAGTTCGCGCTGCCGGTGCAGGTTTGGGCGGTGTTCTTACCACAACAGGTCTTGGTACCGTGGTTGCAGAGGGTAAGGAGACTGTTGTTGTAGATGGCAAGACCTACCTGCTTGAAAAGCCTCTTAAGGCAGATATTGCTCTTATTGGCGCTACAATAGCGGACGAGAAGGGAAATCTTGTTTATACCGGCACTACAAACAACTTCAATCCTCTTATGGCTACAGCAGCAGATGTTGTGATTGTAGAGGCAGAGCAGGTTGTAAAGGTTGGTGAGATTGCTCCTGAGAGGGTGCATACACCGGCTATGTTTGTGGATTATATCTATAGCAAATAAGTATTAACAATTTAACGATATTCAGTATATGGAAAAGAATAAATCATTGATCCGTGTAAGAATGAGTTGCCACGATGCTCATTATGGCGGAAATCTTGTAGAGGGTGCTCATATGCTTCAGCTCTTTGGCGATGTTGCTACAGAGTTGCTTATTCAGCGCGACGGAGACGAGGGCCTCTTCAAAGCATACGATATGGTGGAGTTCATAGCTCCTGTATATGCAGGTGATTTCATTGAGGCAGTAGGAGAGATTGTTTCAGAGGGCAACACCTCCAGAAAGATGGTATTTGAGGCGCGTAAAGTAATTGTACCTCGTCCTGACATCTCTGATTCGGCAGCTGACGTTCTTGAGGAGCCTATAGTTGTCTGCAGAGCCAGCGGTACTTGCGTAACCCCTAAAAAATGCCAGAGAAAATAGTTATGGAGAAACTTATCATCACAGCTGCAATCTGCGGCGCAGAGGTTACAAAAGAGCAGAATCCTGCCGTTCCTTACACAGTTGAGGAGATTGTACGTGAGGCAAAATCTGCAGTGGATGCCGGTGCGGCAATAGTACACCTTCACGTAAGGGAGGATGACGGTACTCCTACACAGAGCAAGGCGCGTTTCAAGGAGTGTATGGATGCTATCTATAAGGTTTGTCCCGATGTTATCATAATCCCTTCTACCGGCGGTGCGGTAGGTATGAGCGCAGAGGAGAGACTTCAGCCAACAGAGCTTATGCCGGAGATGGCTACCCTTGATTGCGGTACCTGCAACTTTGGAGACGATGTATTTGAGAATACAATGCCTATGATGAGAGCATTTGGAAAGAGAATGATGGAGAACAACATCAAACCGGAGTACGAGTGCTTTGAGATGGGTCATCTGGATACAGTGCTTAATATGGCACGCAAAGGACAGGTTCCTGGCGCCCCTATGCAGTTCAATTTTGTGCTTGGTGTTCCGGGATGTACACCTGCAACCGCTCAGAACCTTGCGTGGCTTGTTAATGCAATTCCTGCAGGATCTACCTGGACAGCTACCGGTATTGGCAGAAATGCATTCACACTGGCTGCCGCTGCCATTGTAATGGGCGGTAACGTACGTGTAGGATTTGAGGATAACCTTAATCTTGAGAGGGGAGTTCTTGCAAAATCCAATGGTGAACTGGTTGCAAAGGTTGTAAGAATTGCAAAAGAGCTGGGTCGTCCGGTTGCTACATCTGCTGAGGCCCGCGAGATATTGAGCTTAAAGAAATAACAACATTTAAATTTTATAAATACAATGAAAAAAGGTAACAAATACGGAACACACCGCGTTATTGAGCCAAAGGGTGTTCTTCCACAGCCGGCTAACAAGATTGACAACAACATGGATGAGATCTACGACAACGAGATTCTCATTGATGTTCAGACATTGAATGTTGATTCAGCTTCATTTACAGATATCTCCAACAGGGCTAACCACGATCCTGAGAAGATTAAGGAGATTATGTTTGACATTGTTGCAAAGCAGGGCAAACATCGTAACCCTTGGACAGGTTCAGGCGGAATGCTTCTTGGTACAGTAGAGAAAATTGGTGATGCTCTTGTAGGTAAGACAGACCTTAAGGTAGGTGACAAGATTGCTACTCTTGTATCTCTCTCACTTACTCCGCTCAGAATTGACAAGATTAAGGAGATTCGCGCAGACGTAGACCAGGTTGACATTGAAGGTAAGGCTATCCTCTTTGAGAGCGGTATCTATGCAAAGATCCCTACAGATATGCCAGAGAAGCTTGCTCTCTCTGCATTGGATGTTGCAGGCGCTCCTGCTCAGACAGCTAAACTTTGCAAACCTGGCGATACAGTTCTTATCATTGGCGCAGGCGGAAAATCAGGTATGCTCTGCTGCTACGAGGCTAAAAAGCGCGTAGGTGTTACAGGTAAGGTTATTGGTATGTGCCACAGCGAGAGATCTACAAAACGTCTTCAGGAGCTTGGTTTCTGCGACATAGTATTTGCAGGCAACGCAAATGATCCTGTAGCTATGTGCGAGAAGATTAGCGAGCTTACAGACGGCAAGATGGCAGATATTACAATCAACAACGTTAACGTTCCTGATACAGAGATGACATCTGTTCTCTGCACAAAGAATGACGGTATCGTTTACTTCTTCTCTATGGCAACCAGCTTCACAAAGGCTGCTCTTGGCGCAGAGGGTGTTGGTAGCGATGTTACAATGATTATCGGTAACGGTTACACAAAGGGCCACGCAGAGATTACTCTTCAGGAGCTTAGAGAGAATGAGAAACTCCGCAAGGTATTTGAGGAGCTTTACGCATAATTTCATTCATTCTGTAACGCTTGTATTATAATATGAACGAGTCTAGAAGAAAAGACCTCTTTCCAAATGTTTCCGACGCAGAGTGGAACGATTGGAAATGGCAGGTGGCAAATAGAATAGAGACATTAGAGGATCTCAAAAAGTATGTAAAACTTACTCCGGAGGAGGAAGAGGGTGTCAAGAAGACACTCTCTACCCTCAGGATGGCCATTACTCCATACTACATCTCTTTGATAGACCCTAATGATCCATACGATCCTATCAGAAGACAGTGTATTCCTACAGCAAATGAGACACATCAGGCTGCTGCAGATCTTTTGGATCCGCTCCATGAGGATGAGGATTCACCAGTTCCTGGTCTTACTCACAGATATCCGGACAGAGTGCTTCTCCTTATTACAGATATGTGCTCTATGTATTGCAGACACTGCACACGCAGAAGATTTGCAGGTCAGAAGGATGGTGAGACCTCTGCAGACAACATTGAGAAGGCAATTGAGTACATTGCTAAGACTCCGCAGGTTAGAGACGTGCTTCTCTCCGGCGGTGATGCTCTCTGCGTAAGCGATGCAAGGTTGGAGTACATTATCAAGAAACTCCGCGAGATTCCTCACGTAGAGATAGTGCGTATTGGTTCCAGAACTCCTGTGGTTTGCCCACAGAGAATTACAGACAACCTTGTAAATATGCTCAAGAAGTATCATCCTGTATGGTTGAACACTCACTTCAATCATCCTCAGGAGGTTACAAAGGAGTCTACAGAGGCTTGCGCAAAATTGGCCAATGCTGGTGTTCCTCTCGGAAACCAGACAGTGCTTCTCCGTGGCGTAAATGATTGTGTATATGTTATGAAGAAACTTATGCACGAGCTTGTTAAGATGAGAGTGAGACCTTACTATATTTATCAGTGTGACCTCTCTATGGGTCTTGAGCACTTCAGAACTCCTGTTTCTAAGGGCATTGAGATTATGGAGGGTCTTAGAGGCCATACATCGGGATATGCAGTTCCTACCTTTGTAGTTGATGCTCCTGGTGGAGGCGGCAAGACACCGGTTATGCCTAACTATATTATCTCTCAATCTCCTCATAAGGTTATTCTCAGAAACTTTGAGGGTGTTATCACCACTTATACAGAGCCTGAGAACTATAAGGAGGAGTGCCATTGCCCAATTTGTGAGCAGGCAAGAAAGAATGAGGGAGTATCCGGTCTGCTTGAGGGTACAATGCCTGGCATAGCAATAGAGCCGGCACACCTCTCAAGAAAGGAGAGAGCTCATAAAGGCTGATAATCTGTTGTTGAGATGCCGTTTGTTTCGGATATTGTAAAATATGACAGCCTCTCAATTGTGGGGCTTGAGAAGAATACCGGAAAGACGGAGGCTCTCAACTATATCCTAAGAAGGTTACCGTCCACTGGAGCTAAGTTGGCGGTAACCTCCATAGGAATAGATGGAGAACAGCGGGACCAGGTTACAAGAACACCAAAGCCGGAGATAACTCTCTTTCCGGGAATGATCTTCTCTACAGCGGAGAGTTACTACAGAGAGCGGAGGCTTCTCTCCAATCTTCTGGATATCTCGGACGAGGAGAGTTCTATGGGAAGAATTCTCTCTGCAGAGGTGATCAGAAGCGGCAAGGTTCTTTTGGCAGGCCCATCATCTACGCAAGGTCTGCAGCGTTGGATGAAGAGAATGGGCGCTTTTGGCGCAGACCTTAAGATAGTGGATGGGGCGTTGAGCAGGCTTAGTCTTGCTTCGCCGGCAGTGAGCAGTGCAATGATACTCTCTACCGGGGCAGCCTATTCGGCAGAGATGAATACTCTGGTAAACAAGACAAAATTCATTGTGGAACTTATCTCTGCACCCCTGGCAGATGATAAGACTATCGGGAAGCTTGAGGGTGTAGGCAATGGAATATGGGGGATTGATGAGAGTGGGGAGGTTTTTAATATTACAAAGAAGTCGTCTCTTTTGTTGGCAAATCTTAAGGGCGATTTTTTGAGCAGAAGCTCTGTTGTTTATGTGGCAGGTGCCCTTACAGATGCTTTTTTAAGGATTTTGAACAATTCTAAGGGAAGCAGGGAGCTGGAGCTTATAGTAGATGATTTTACAAAGGTTTTTGCCACCGAGCAGGAGTACAGACTCTTTTTGAGAAGGGGTGGAAGAGTAAAGGTTATGAAGAGGAGCAAACTTATTGCTGTTTGTGTTAATCCAACCGCTCCAAATGGTTATGTACTGGACTCGGACATTTTGTGCAGAAAATTGGAAGAGGCAATACATTTGCCTGTATATGATATAGTTAAGAATAGATATATATAGCGGATATATATAGCGGATATATAGGAAAAAGGGATTTTGATAATGGAGGCTTTGACTCAGAAGAGAGAGGTGGAAATGGATGAGGCACCACTTGTTTTGCGCTCCCTGATGGACTCGCCCTGCGGGTTGAGGTTCATCTTTGATTCCCTTAATATCTATTCGGGTTATGCGCGCAGAAGGCTTTTGGAGAGAGAGATGTACCTCTGCAAGGAGGAGATAGCAGATGCCTATTCCAAATTGAGGGAGTTTTATAAACTCTTCTTTGAGGAGGGGGCAAACAGAGCGCTTGCAGATGGAATAAGGGCAAAGTTCTGCGATTTGAAAGAGATAAGCGGTACGCTGGGAAGGCTTGCTTCCGGAGCTGTGCTTGATGATATTGAGTTGTTTGAAATAAAGGCACTTATTCTTCTCTCTCAGGAGGTTGGGGGGCTTGCATCGGCTGCGGGCCTTAAGGTTCTGGAGCAGGAGAATCTGGATAAGGAACTTGAGATTCTGGACCCTGATGCTCTTAAAATTAGGGCTTTCTACATCTATGACGCCTACTCTAAGGAGTTGGCTGCCCTTAGGGTAAGACTAAGGGCTGCATATGAGGAGGGACGTCAGGAGCTGGAACTTAAGGAGAGAGAGTTGGAGTTTGAGGTGCGCAAGAGACTTTGCGCCCTTTTGAGGCCATCTGCAGAGCGTTTGCGCTCCAATATGGAGAGGTTGGCAGATATGGATATTCTCTTTGCCCAGGCGGAGCAGATGAGAGAGATGCATCTTGTCTTCCCGATAATCTCCGACAGTGGCAAGAGCTGCTACAAGGGTCTCTTCCATCCTCAGGTTAAGAGTATTAAGGGAGATGAGTTTGTGCCGGTAGATATTGAGTTTGACCACAAGCCTGTGATTATTACAGGAGCCAATATGGGCGGCAAGACGGTAACTCTTATGATGTGTGCACTGGCGCAGTATCTCTTCCAGTTTGGATTTGGCATTCCGGCAGAGAGCGCTTGCATTGCGCCTGTTGAGAGGGTCTTTGTAACTATGGGAGACGGACAGAGTATGGAGGGGGGATTCTCCTCTTTTGCTGCGGAGATGCTCTCTGTAAATAGTGTGATAAAGGCCGCGCAGCGCGGATGTCGCTTGCTTGCTCTTATCGATGAGCCTGCAAGAACCACTAACCCGGTTGAGGGCAGGGCTCTTGTGGAGGGAATGCTAGAGTTGTTGTCGGGATACTCAATATCTCTTGTAATATCTACGCACTACAATGTCTCCAGCGGAGATTACAAGTGGTTGCGTGTGGCAGGCTTTAAGAATGGCAAGATGGATTACAGGCTGATTGAGGCCACAAAGGGCGATGTTCCGCACGAGGCTGTGAGGATTGCAGAGGAGCTGGGAGTTGATGCGGGTTGGATAGCTGCGGCAGAGCGGCATTTGGAATTGGAATAGAAAACACACATAAACAAAATATTAATTTTTAATAATATGCAGAGTAAATTAGGACTAGATTTTAAGAAGGTCGAACAGGCCAAAGGTCTTGCAAAGTCCATTGCAAGCGAAGTTCAGACCTTTGTGGAGGGTTACACAACAGTGGCTGTTGAGCGTACTTTGTGCAGACTCTTGGGAATTGACGGTGTTGATGCAAATCAAGTTCCGCTCCCTAATGTTGTTGTAGATGATTTAAAGAGTAAAGGTGTTCTTAATGAGGGCGTTATCTTTTATATAGGTAATGCTATGGCACAGACGGGCAAGACTCCTCAGGAGATTGCGGAGGCTGTAGCCGATGGCTCATTGGATCTCACCAGAATTGAGGTGACAGACAAAGATACTCTGCAGAAGGTCTTGAAACCTGTGGTGGATTCCAGCGTTGAGAGAATAAGAACCAGAAGAACAAAGAAGGAGAATTATCTTAAGACTTTGGGTGAGGGCCCTAAACCTTATATTTATGTTATTGTTGCTACAGGTAACATATATGAGGATGTTGTTCAGGCTCAGGCTGCTGCACGTCAGGGTGCGGATATTATTGCAGTTATCCGTACTACCGGTCAGAGTCTTTTGGACTATGTGCCGTACGGTGCCACAACAGAGGGCTTTGGCGGTACATTTGCTACCCAGGAGAACTTCAGAATTATGCGCGCTGCGCTGGATGAGGTAGGAGAGGAGCTTGGAAGATATATCCGCCTCTGCAACTACTGTTCTGGTCTTTGTATGCCGGAGATTGCAATTATGGGCGCTTTCGAGGGTCTGGACGTTATGTTGAATGACGCTCTCTACGGTATCCTCTTCCGCGATATCAATATGCAGAGAACACTTGTGGACCAGTACTTCTCAAGAATTATCAATGGTTTTGCAGGTGTGATAATCAATACAGGTGAGGATAACTACCTTACTACAGCAGATGCTTATGAGGAGGCTCACACAGTGCTTGCTTCAGATCTTATCAATGAGCAGCTTGCCTTTATGGCAGGTCTTAAGGAGGAGCAGATGGGTCTTGGACACGCATTTGAGATGGATCCATCCCTTAAGAACGGTTTCCTCTATGAGCTGGCTCAGGCAATTATGACAAGAGAGATCTTCCCTAAGGCTACTCTCAAGTATATGCCGCCTACAAAATTTATGACAGGAAACATCTTCCGCGGTCATGTTCAGGATGCGCTCTTCAATATGATTGGCGTTTGGTCTCATCAGGGTATCCAGCTTCTGGGTATGCTTACAGAGGCTGTTCATACTCCGTTTATGAGCGACCGTTACCTCTCAATTGAGAATGCCCGCTATATCTTCAACAATATGAAAGATATCGGTGAGGAGGTTGAGTTTAAGGAGAACGGTATTATCAAGAACCGTGCTAAGGAGGTTCTGGACAATGCAATTGAGTTGCTTGCCAAGATTGAGAAGGAGGGACTCTTCAATGCTTTGGAAAAGGGTATGTTTGCAGATGTCAAGAGACCTAAGACAGGTGGTAAGGGTCTTGATGGTGTTTGCCCTAAGGGTGCAAACTATATGAATCCATTTATTAACTTATTGAAAGGAACAAGGTAATATGAGCGCAGGATTATATTCAATGCAAGCGAAGGATTTTGATAAAACGCTTGATTTAACAAAGATTAAGCCTTACGGCGATACAATGAACGATGGTAAGGTTCAGTTGAGTTTTACCTTGCCTGTTCCTGCAGGAGCAGAGGCTGTAGAGGCTGCAAAGATATTTATGAAGGGAATGGGTTTTGAGAATCCTATGGTGGTCTTCTATCAGGAGCTCACACCCGGATTCACCTTCTTCAACTGCTACGGCAATGCTACAAATACAGTAGATTTCACCACCATACACGTGCCTAAGGTGGAGAGCTCTGTAATGGAGATGCACGAGAATGACGAGTATATCAAAGAGCATATAGGACGCAAACTTGTTTTGGTTGGCGCCAGCACAGGTACAGATGCGCATACTGTTGGTATTGACGCAATTATGAATATGAAGGGATATGCCGGTCACTATGGTCTTGAGAGATATGAGATGATAGAGGCTCATAACCTTGGAAGTCAGGTTCCTAACGATGAATTCCTGGCTAAGGCCATTGAGTTGAATGCAGATGCAATTCTTGTTTCGCAGACTGTAACTCAGAAGGATGTGCATATCAAGAACCTTACAGAACTCATAGAGCTTATGGAGGCTGAGGGGTTGCGTGACAAGATGATTGTATGTTGCGGAGGTCCGCGTATTACTCACGAGCTTGCAAAGGAGCTTGGCTTTGATGCAGGATTTGGTATGGGCACATATGCAGACGATGTTGCTTCATTTGTTTCTCAGGAATTTGTCAAGAGACACAATAAATAATCAACAAATAATAGATACTATGGACAAAGCACAAATTAGAGAATGCATAGCTAAAAGAGCTGCAAAAGAACTTCACGACGGTGATGTTGTCAATTTGGGTATTGGCCTTCCTACAGCTATTCCCGATTATCTTCCTGAGGGTGTAGAGGTTACACTTCAGACAGAGAATGGTATGGTTGGCGTAGGACCTTCTCCAGAGCCTGGCAAGGAGGATAAGCATTTTGTGAATGCAGGTGGCGGCTTTATCACAGCCGTTCCTGGAGCTGCTTCATTTGATTCGGCAACATCGTTTGCCATAATCCGCGGCGGTCACGTAGATGTAACATTCCTTGGCGCACTTCAGGTAGATGAGAAGGGAGACCTTGCAAACTGGATGATTCCTGGCAAGATGGTGCCTGGAATGGGTGGTGCAATGGACCTTTTGGTTGGTGCCAAGAAGGTTATCCTTACAATGGAGCATACTGCAAAGGGTAATCCTAAGATTCTTAAAAAGTGTACTCTTCCTCTTACCGCTCCTGGTCAGGTTAATATGATCATTACAGAGATGGGTGTTATGGAGATTACTCCGGAGGGTATTGTTCTTACAGAGATTAACCCTGAGTTTACAGTAGAGCAGGTTCAGGCAGCTACAGAGGCTACCCTGATTATCTCTCCAAACCTTAAAAACATGCTATAAATCTTAATAAAGACTATATATGAATTTCGAATTGACTAAAACACAGCAGTTGTTCAAGCAAATGGTAAGGGAGTTTGCTGAGAAAGAGGTTAAACCTCTGGCTGCCGAGGTAGATGACCTTGAGAGATTCCCGAGAGAGACCGTTGACAAGATGGCTGCTCTTGGTTTGATGGGTATACCTTTCCCTAAAGAGTTGGGTGGCGCCGGTGGCGACATGATTATGTACACCATAGCTGTAGAGGAGCTCTCAAGAGTTTGCGGTACCACTGGAGTTATTCTCTCTGCTCACACATCTCTTTGCGCTATGCCTATCTTTATGTTCGGTACACCAGATCAGAAGGCAAAATATCTTCCAAAACTTGCTTCAGGCGAGTGGATTGGCGCATTTGGTCTTACAGAGCCAAACGCAGGTACTGATGCTTCTGCACAGCAGACTACAGCAGTGCTTGAGGATGACCACTATGTACTTAACGGAAACAAGATCTTCATTACCAATGCAGGTGAGGCCAACGTTTATGTCGTAGCTGCTATGACAGACAAATCACAGGGCGTAAAGGGTATCTCCACATTCATTGTTGAGTCTACCTTCCCTGGCTTCTCTATCGGTAAGAAAGAGCACAAGATGGGTATCCGCGGTTCAGCTACTTGCGAGCTTATCTTTGAGAACTGCATAGTTCCAAAAGAGAACCTTCTTGGTAAGGTTGGCGAGGGCTTCAAGGTTGCAATGCAGACATTGGACGGTGGCCGTATCGGTATTGCTTCACAGGCTCTTGGTATTGCTCAGGGCGCTTTGGATGAGACAGTTAAATATACCAAAGAGCGTAAGCAGTTTGGTAAAGCTCTCTCCAAGTTCCAGAATACCCAGTTCCAGATGGCAGACCTTGCCTGCAAAGTTGAGGCTGCAAGACTTCTTGTTCGTCAGGCTGCATTCAAAGAGGGCACAGGCGTAAGATTCTCTAAAGAGGCTGCAATGGCTAAACTTTTTGCTGCAGAGACAGCTATGGAGGTTACCACAAAGGCAGTACAGTTCCACGGCGGTTACGGTTATACCAGAGAGTATCCGGTAGAGAGAATGATGCGTGACGCTAAGATTACAGAGATCTATGAGGGAACATCTGAGGTACAGAGAATGGTAATAGCAGGTAGTTTATTTAAGTAAAAAATTGGCATTATGAATATAGTAGTTTGTATTAAACAAGTACCGGACACAACTGAGGTTAAGATTAATCCGGTAACCGGAACACTCATCAGAGATGGTGTACCAAGCATTATGAACCCTGATGATAAAGGCGGTCTTGAGCTTGCTTTGCAACTCAAAGATAAATTCGGCGCCAATGTTACTGTTATCACAATGGGTCTTCCTCAGTCTGAGCTTATCCTCAGAGAGGCTTTCGCAATGGGTGCAGACAGAGCTATCCTTCTTACAGACAGAAAGCTTGGCGGAGCAGATACTCTTGCAACATCATTTGCTCTTGCATCTGCCCTTAAGAATATTCCATTCGACATTGTAATCACAGGCCGTCAGGCAATTGATGGTGATACCGCACAGGTTGGTCCGGAGATTGCAGAGCACCTTGGTCTTCCTCAGGTATCATATACCGTAGGTCTTGAGGTTAAGGGTGACAACAAATATGAGGTAAAGAAAGAGACAGAGGATGGCTACCAGATTCTTGAGGTAGAGGGTCCTGCACTCTTCACAGTACTCGCATCTGCTTATAAGGCAAGATATATGTCTGTTCCAGGCATCACCTCTGCATACGACAGAGAGATTGAGGTTTGGGGTGCAGACAAATTGGATGTTGATGAGACTCAGCTTGGTCTCAAAGGTTCTCCAACCCGCGTTAACAAATCATTCACAAAGGGTGTAAAGGCTCCAGGTGAGGTATTTGAGGTTGATGCAGAGGAGGCAGTAGGCATCATTGTCAGCAAGCTTAAAGAGAAATTCATTATCTAATTTTGCAATACTTTGAGTTATGAATAAAGCAGATCAGAAAAACGTATATGTATTTGTTGAGCAGCGCGAAGGCAATGTTCAATCAGTTGCCTTGGAGTTATTGGGCGAGGCAAGAAAATTGGCAGATATTCTTAATGAGAAAGTTGTTGCAATTTTCCCAGGATATAAAATAGCCGATAAAGCTAAAGATCTTATTGCATTTGGCGCAGATGAGGTTATCCTTATGGATGCTCCAGAGCTTAAAGATTATATTACAGAGGAGTACACACAGGCATTGGATCAGGTAATCAGAGCATTCCAGCCTAGCATACTTCTTATTGGCGCTACCACAATTGGCCGTGACCTTGGTCCAAGAGTAGCAGCAAGAGTTAACACAGGTCTTGTAGCAGACTGTACAAAACTTGAAATCTCTGAGGATACTCACGAGCTTAAATCTACCCGTCCTGCATTTGGCGGTAACCTTATGGCTACCATTATGTGTACAAATCACAGACCTCAGATGTCTACAGTACGTCCGGGCGTTATGCAGAAGATGGATAAGGATGAGAGCCGTAAGGGTACAATCATTCCGTTTGAGGTTAAGATTGACAGCTCTGCCTGCAAGGTTAAGATTATCAAAGAGGTTAAGGAGAACAAGTCTAAAGTTGATATCACAGAGGCTAAGATTCTTGTTTCCGGTGGCCGTGGTGTAGGTAACAAAGAGAACTTTGCTAAACTTGAGGCTCTTGCACAGACATTTGGTCCTCAGGCTCTTGTATCATCTTCACGCGCTATGGTAGATGCAGGCGTAATGCCTCACGACAGACAGGTTGGCCAGACAGGTAAGACTGTACGTCCAAACCTCTACCTTGCTTGCGGTATCTCCGGTGCAATCCAGCACCTTGCAGGTATGGAGGAGTCCGATTTCATCATTGCTATCAACAAGGATAAATTTGCTCCTATCTTCCAGGCAGCAGATCTTGGTATAGTAGGTGATGCAAACAAGATTGTTCCTATGCTCACAGAGAGACTTGCAAAAGAGATTAAGAAATAGTTGAACAATTAATCACATTTTGGATGGCTAAGGTTATATACTTTAGCCATCTTTTTTATGCAATGTTAAATTTTTGTAAAGGTATTTTGTTGAAAATCAGCAATAATAACAATTGTTAATTTTGTAAGATGCGAAAAATCAGATATTTATATATGTAACAAAAATTTAACTGTAAAAAATGGTGAGTGTTTGATACTCCTATAAAATATTTTATATTTTTGCGCTCAGAAAAACTAACCATTAAAACAATAAAAAGATGAAGAAAGTATTATTTTTTGCTTGTGCTGCAGCTCTTTGTTTAGCTGTTGCAAGCTGTGGTAACAATCAGCCAGCTGCTGAGGAAGAGGTAGCTACAGAGGTTGTTGAGGAAGTTGCTGCAGACACTTGCTCTGCTTGCGCTGAGGGTGCTTGTGCAGATTCAACCTGCGCTTGCTGTGCAGATTCAACCGCTACTCCAGCTGCTGAGTAATTAGTGCAACTGATTCTACAATTAAAAGAGGGACAGCTAATGTATATTAGTTGTCCCTCTTTTTTAACATTGTTTCCTTTGGCGATGAAAAGCGTGCTGGTGTAGCAAGGAATATAGGATAGGAGGGATGACTTAAGTTTATTAGAGAATATGGATTATTATAGATAATTTTTTTTTCAAAAAATTATTATATATTTGTTCACGTTAATTTAAAGCAGATATCGTTTACTTGTCCTTCATATAGTGGCAAACATCAAGTTGAATAGTTAAACATTTATTGTTTATGCGTGGTCTCTTATATTCTCTTCTTGTAATCCTTCTTTTTTCTGACGTTGTTTCTGCGCAACAACGGTATTCAGTAGCGGGGAAGGTTCTCTCAAATAATGAGCCATTGATTGGCGCCAGCGTTGTTCTGAAGGAAATTGCTGATACTACGCATATAACAGGTGTTGTGACAGACACTCTTGGTTCATTCCGGTTGAATACAAGCCCAGGTATGTACATACTGGAGATTTCATATATAGGTTATCATACATTGCGGAGCAATGTGAATGTGAAGGGGGATGTGAATCTCCCTTCTGTCTCTTTGTCTGCGGAGAGTGAACAACTGAAAGAACTGGTAGTTACTGCCAATACCGTAACTTTCAATTCCAATGGTTACGTGGCGGAGATTTCAAAGAATCCGCTTTATAAGAAGAATACATTGAACAATATTCTTCTTGCTACCCCGGGTACATCAATTACATCTCAAGGCGTCATTAATGCTTATGGCAAGAGTGTTTCAAAGGTATATATTAACAACAGAGAGCTTAAATTACGTGGAGATGCGCTATATGATTATCTCCAGACATTAGAAGGCGGCAATATCAAGCATATAGAGGTGATTCTCTCCTCCGGCGTTGAGGGAGATGCATCATCTGCGGGCAGACCTATCTTAAAGATAGTGACAGAGAAGAGTGAGAGCGGCGGATTACTTGGCATTGGTGCGCTTGGCGGCTATAGGATGAACGGTCATATTGCAGGTGGCAGTTCCAATATGCAATGGAGGATCAATGAGCATTGGGGAGTCTATTATAATCTCTCTGCAAACGGCAGTCAAGGGACAACAGGCAATGAATCTGATCTCTTGTTTTATGATAGTGGCAATCATAACCGGAATCTCTCAGAGAACAGGAGTAAAACAAAGTATTTCAATGGTATTGCCGGCATAACATACGATTTGGACAAAAACAATCTCTTTTCTATTGAGGGGAATTTCCGCTTTTCAAATTCCAATAATAATGGATGGAATGAGACCTCCAAATTCAATCTCAGCCAGAGCGACATTACCTCCAAGGGCAACACTCTGAGTGATGTGAAGAGTAGATTATGGTCCCTCTCATTCTTCTATCTTCATAGATTCTCCACCAAGTCAGATCTTACTCTCAAGGTAGAGGGTATGAGCAATACCAAAGATGATTCCAACAATGCATATTACGATTATTACCTCACAGGAGAGACCCAACAACAAACCAGGAGCAATTATTCAGACAATAGGGCTTATACGGTAAGTGCCGATTATACTCATACCATACCATCCATTAAGGGTAAATTCAGCTGCGGTGCCAAGGCCCAATGGCTCTCCAATGACAATGATATGCGTTATGTGTCCATGCGGAATATGGTAACTGATAAATTCGGTACATACGAGGACAAATATAAATATTTGGAGGATGTCTATGCACTCTATTCCAAGTTCTCTTGTTCTATCCGAAAAGTGAGCCTTACTGCAGGATTCAGGGCAGAGTATAGTATATTGTATCCAAAGTCTGAGATTACTCCGGAGCGCAATGAGAAGCACAACTATTTTGATCTCTTTCCAGAGTTTAGTTTAGGTTATAGTATCAACAGGCAGAAGGGGCATAATATTATGTTAGCCTATAACAGGATAATAATTCGCCCCTCCATCACTATGTTAAATCCATTAGTCCGTAGAGTGAACGATTACAGTTACACTATGGGCAACCCCTCGTTGAAGCCCTATTTTTCCAATCAGTTATCTTTCATGATAACCCTTTTCAACAGTTATTACTTCAGAATGCTATACGAACATTCTTCAGATAATGTCCTCTCATTCTCTGAAAGGGATGGCGAGGATATATACACAACATACTACAACCTTGGGACTACATCCTCACTGCTACTCATTTTTGGTCTGCCAATAATAAAAACCAAAAATATTAATCTTTCCCTCTCCGGCTCATATAGTTACAGAAACAATTCATACGGAGAGGATAAAACCAGCAGTAACTATTGGAGTGCAGGTTTCTCCGGACTATTCAACTTGCCCGCAGATATCTCTATTTCTGCCAATATATCATATATTCCTCCGTCAAGGTCTCTCTATAGCAAAACATACTATCGCCCTATGGCGGATGTAATGATAAGCAAGCGCGCTTTTAATAACAGGTTGAATATGTCGATACTTTTTGGAGATATATTTGATTCTTTTGCCTGCAGCAGGACAGAGTATTATTATGACACATTCTACCAAGAGATTAAAGGTACGAAACACAACTTTGGCTTTGCATTTAACATAAGATATAATCTGCGCTGGGGGAAGAAATCAGCAGTTCAGAAGGCTGGTACCTCCAGTATATCCGGTCGTCTGGATGTGAATGATTAGGTATTCTTTTTTTTACTACCTTTGCCGAAGATTTTTGAAAAGTGAGATTAATTATGGCAAACTGGGAAGAGAGATTAAAGAATATAAAGGGAATAGCCTTTGACGTGGACGGGGTCTTTACAGATGGCTCCATATTTGTAGACGGCAACGGAGATCTGCTGCGCGTGCAGAATGCAAAGGATGGTTTTGGACTTAGGATGGCTGTGCTGAAGGGCTATCCGGTTGGCATAGTTACAGGCGCATATTCAGACTCTGTGCACAAGCGCTTCAAAGGCATTGGAGTGCCAGATGAGGATATATTTATGCTCTCCCGCAACAAACTGCCGGATTTCCTGACATTTTGCAAAAACCACAACCTCTCCCCTGAAGAGGTTGCATTTGTAGGGGATGATATTCCCGATATACCTGTGCTTAAGGTCTGCGGCCTTGCCGTATGCCCTTCAGACGCTGTGGAGGAGGTTAAGGCAGTAAGTCACTACATATCGCCGTATGGTGGGGGAAAGGGCTGTGTGAGAAACATACTGGAGCATATTATGAAGATGCACAACGATTGGAACTTTGATGCAGAGCTCTATGCAAATAGCGCTGTGCATTTTGATGTAAAGAGTCAATGTGCAGTTGTCGGGAAGAGGAGAGAGGAGGAGAATCTGTAAAGCACAGTGCAAATGCTGCTTAATGAGAAATTTAAAGGCACCCGCATAATACTTGGTTCCGGGTCGCCGCGCAGGCGTGAGCTCCTTGCGGGCCTTGGGTTGGACTTTACAGTAGAACCACAAACCTCCTTTGTGGAGAACAATGAGGCAAACCTGCCAACAGCAGAGATTGCAGAGTATATGGCAAAGGGCAAATCCTTTGGCCACAGAGCGCTTGCAGATGATGAGCTTCTGATTACCTCAGACACAATAGTTCTTATTCCCGATATGGACCTTGTGCTGGGAAAACCGTCAGACCGCTCTGATGCCATAGCTATGCTGGAGAGTCTCAGCGGCAGAAAGCACGTGGTTGAGACAGGCGTATGCATAAGGACCAACAGGAAATGCGTCTCCTTCACCGCCTTCTCCGATGTCTATTTCAAGTCGCTTACCAGAGAGGAGATAGAGTACTATGTAGACCACTGCCGGCCATACGACAAAGCCGGCTCATACGGCGTTCAGGAGTGGATGGGCTATGCAGGCATAACAAAAATAGAAGGCTCATTCTACAATGTAATGGGCCTTCCTGTCCAGCGGCTCTATGACGAGCTTATGAAATTCTAGAGAGAGCAACTAAAGTACCCGTCAGCCTCTTTTGAAGAGGATGATGTGGTTTCCTACTCTGGCTTTGCAGAAGGCTTCAAATTCTGCCTTAGTCTCAAAGATAAATCTAACCTGTGTGCGGCATCTGTTGCTTAGATACTCTCCCTTTACCAGCCTGCCGTTGCAGATAAGACTTCTCTCCAGGGTCTTGCCGGAGAGTTTGCACAGAGTGTAATTGCCTAGAGGCACCTCTCCATTTATTCCTATCCCGATTCCGCTCTCAAAATGAGATGGGAGCGTACAACTCTCTACCATTACTGTAGGTATAGTGCAGTGCGCAAAATCTATGGAGAGATTATCGCTATCTATAGAGGCCGGATTTGCCATAAACGACGGTCTGCCCAATGCCTTATAAACTGCCAGCATTGTGCAGATAGAGGGAATATCTCCCTCACAACCAGCAATTATGCCATTATCATTAAGAAGCGCCAGCGCAAGGCAGGCAGTAGTCTTGCAGGAGGAGAGAAGGTCGAAACACTTTACGGTTACGGCATCCAGATGCTCCTCTTTACAGATGGATGCCAACGCCAGATACATTATTGCAGCATCGGAGAGATCCTCCGTAGTGCGGTCTCCCTCCAGAGAGCAGGAGAACCTGCAAAGCACCTCATCCAGTTCTGCCCTTGCACCTGCAGAGAGAGTGTGATTCTTCCACAACTCCCTGTATCCCAAATATTTATCAGCAAGAGCGCCAATGCTAATCTCCCTAAAAGAGACTCCGCACCTCTCAGAGAGCGCCTCCTTATCTATTCCCGATGCTATCAGCCATGGAGATGCTTCCCCAATAAGCCCTATTGTGCACCCGCCCAGCGCTTTTACCAGCGATTCGGCGCTTGCGGCTTCTGTGCTTGCGGCTTCTGTGCTTGCGGCTTCGATGCCCGCAGCTTCGATGCCCGCAGCTTCGGCTGTTGCGGCTTCAGCGCCCTCTCTTATGGCTGCCACCCCTGCGTTGCATTCACACCTCTGCGGCGCAGGCGACTCTGCGCAGAGCAGGGTAGGGAGGCGGTTCAGTGTGGCATCGGGAGAATGCAAAGGAATATGTATATGCCTGTGCTGCACTCCATTATTGTAGAGCCAAGTGCATATCTCTTGCGATGCGGCAAGCGAGTTGTGATATGCATCTGATATTATTGCAATATTGCCAAGTCGGGAGCAATTCTCTCCAAAGAGTTTTACGAAGAGTGATTCTGTGCCTCCGGTGAGGATATATGCAACATTCACAATCTCCCCGGTAGCAATCTCTATTCCGCAAGATGCCGGACTGCTGTTTTTGAAGATAGAAACATCGCCAAGTGCTTTAAGTGCCTCTATCACCTCCATTCTCTTTTGCGAGAGTTCTGTAATGTTATGAAGAGAACTGGAGATAAGTGAAAGATTTATCTGCATACGATCTTAACTGTAAGATTTATCTGGATAAGATATTTACTGTATGATTCTGCGGTACAACGGCGACTAGTCTATGAATCTGTATTTCTCCGCTTTGCGGGGCTTTGCTTCGGGCGCTTCGTTAGGATATCCAAATCCAACGCAGAGTACCAGCTTGTAACCATCGCTAAACTGAAGTCTCTCCAAAGAGTTTGTGCAACCCTCCAAGAACCTTACAGGACTGCCCAATGCAATAGAGCCAACCCCCATACTCCAGGCCCTAATTATCATATTCTCTGCAAGAAGAGCGCAGTCTATTTTGGAGAAATCGTAAGAGGTATCGGCAGCAATAAAGACCATTACAGGCGCGCCGCGGAAGCACTCCCCAATCTGAGGAAACTCCGGATTCTTGGCCGCCATCTCCTCCTTAAACTCATTCATAATGGCAGGGTTGTCTATCACCCTTACCTCCCAGGACTGTTTGTTCTGTCCGTTGGGAGCATTTATGCCCGCTTTAAGGATAAGCTCCATAGTATCTCTGGCAACAGCCACAGGTTTGTAATTCCTTATGCTTCTGCGGCTCATAATAACATCCTCAACAACTTGACCCTTATCTATTTGGGCGCTCTCTCCGTCCCCCTTACATAAAGCGCAACTTGCAAGGAGCCAGAGAGCCATTAAAACTAGTAAAGTAGATCTCATAACAACAAAACATTAATCATTACATAATCGCCTTCGCGATTACACACAAAGATACAATTTTCCGGCACCCGTAAGCCCATCCGAGCACAAAAACCCCGATTTTGTGCTCGGGAAGACTGGGATAGGCACCGAAGAGAGGTAATTGGCATCGAGAAGAGCAAACGTGGCCTTCCCGCAAATCACCGCGCACGCTTCCAAAATACAAATACCTCATAACCAAATAATTAACTTTTAGCAACGCGCTCGGTGAGCTCAAATTGAGGCCACCGCGCGGGCCAATGTGCCCCAGAGGTGCCTAGAACAAGGATTCGTGCGCGCGGTGATTTGCAGGAACTGTGCCACGGACAACCAGCAGCATCATTTGCCACC
>SAMEA3663028__coassemble_172_pt1 | contig 29143 bp, 24 predicted proteins | sample SAMEA3663028__metabat2_low_PE_034 | metagenome-assembled genome bin SAMEA3663028 (sample SAMEA3663028) | pig gut metagenome | biome: pig gut; feature: pig-associated habitat; material: faeces | place: France | collected 2012
AGAGGTTGAGGCAAATGGTGCAAAATGCGCTATTGTTGCAGTATATGGCAACAGAGCTTATGATGATGCCTTGGTTGAAATGCAAGATTTGTCAGAGTCCTGCGGATTTCGTGTTGTGGCAGCAGTAAGTGCCTCAGCAGAGCACAGTATAGTAAGAGAATATGGCGCAGGACGTCCCGATAAGGCAGACCTGGAAGAACTGGAAGCCTTCGGGAAGAAGATTAAAAGCGCATTTCAGAATGCTTCAGGGCAAGCAAAGCTGCCACTTCCGGGCAATCGTCCGTACAAGAGAGCAGCTGCCGGACCAAAGCCAAGAGCAAGCAGGAAATGTACAGGCTGCGGGATTTGCGCAGAGTCTTGTCCTGTTGTGGCAATCCCTGCAGATAATCTCAGGGGAGTGAACAAATCCCTCTGCATATCCTGTATGAGATGCGTCTCTCTCTGCCCGGCAGGAGCCCGTTCCATAGGGAGTGTAATGAATTTCCTTGTCAGAAGACTCCTTAAGAAGGCCTGCGCTACAAGAAAGCCAAACGAACTCTTTCTCTAATTTTACTACTACACATCTTGTTATAATCACCCCGCTCAATTGTGATTGGCACCGGTCTTAAATTCTAAAAAAATTCATATTTTTGAGTTTTAATTAAAACAAAAATTAATGGAACAGGAGCAGAGAGATAAAAAGTATATGCAGATGGCCATAGAGGAGGCCAAAACTGGAATATTGAATAATGACGGAGGCCCTTTCGGGACAGTGATTGTTAAGGATGGAGAGGTGATTGGCACAGGGCACAACAGGGTGCTGGCCAACAACGATCCCACTGCGCACGGAGAGATTGAGGCTATAAGGGCAGCAGGAAGGAGGCTTAACTCATTCAACCTGCAGGGAGCCACCCTTTACACAACAGGAGAACCTTGCCATATGTGCCTATGCGCCTGTATGTGGGCAAATATAGAGAAGGTCTACTACGGTTGCACAATAGAAGACAATGGTCTTATAGGCTTCAGAGACGACAAGTTTGACAAAATCTTTGGAGGCAGAGATAAACTGGAGGGATATATGACAGAGGTAGAGCGCCAGAAATGCCTGGAGCTCTTCCAGTTATACAGAAGCCTCAAGAGAGAGAGATACTAAAACGCAGCAATTGCACTCTTCAGGCGCTCAAGTGCCTGAAGAAGCGTTGCGCGCGGGCAACCCACATTCATTCGCATAAAGCCCATTCCTCCGCTGCCAAACATTGCGCCGTCGTTAAGCGCAAGACCTGCCCTCTGCACAAAGAGTTCTATGAGCCTCTTGTGGGAGAGCCCCAAGTCGCGACAATCCAGCCAAACCAGAAATGAGGCCTGAGGACGCAATGGTTTAATATCGGGAAGCTCCTTTTTACAATAAGAGAGCAAAAACTCAATATTTCCCTCCACATAGGAGAGCATCTCTCTGCGCCACTGCTCACCCTCTTTAAATGCAGCAATTGTTGCAATTGGAGAGAAGAGAGGCGCTTCATCCAATTCATTGGCTTTTAAATAGTTGTAAAAAGGCTCGCGCAGTTGCTCATTTGGCACAATGGAATAGGAACTTACCACGCCAGCAATATTGAAGGTTTTGGAGGGTGCTGCAAAGGTAATGCTGCAAGCTGCGGCCTCTGGGCTAACTGTTGCAAAAGGGATATGCTTCAGCCCCCAAAGCGCCATATCGCAGTGAATCTCGTCAGAGACCACAATAATCCCTCTGGAGTGGCAAAACTCCGCAAGGGTGCGCAGTGTGGTGGCATCCCACAAAATACCGGCAGGATTGTGCGGATTAGAGAGTATCAAAAGCTTGCACTTGCTGTCACAAACCTGCGCAAGATTCTCAAAATCCATAGAATAGCTGCCGTCCGCATTCTCCTTTAGCGGATTATAAACAACTTCCCGATTATTCCCCTGTGGCACCAGCCGGAAAGGGTGATAGACCGGCGGCTGGATAATAACCTTCTCATCCGGCTTTACAAAAACATTTATCACCATCCCGATGCCCTTTACAATACCCGGAATGTAGCGCAGCCATTCCCTCTTGGTCTGCCAACCGTGGTGGCTCAGAATCCACTCCTGAACAGTAGGCCAATAGTCTGACGGCTCTACAGTATATCCTAGCACTGGATGCTGAAGCCTTTTGCGGAGAGCCTCCATAATAAAGGGAGGAGTCTCAAAATCCATATCTGCAACCCACAGAGGGAGAAGGTCCGCATTGCCGTAGCGCTCCTCCAGAGCATCTGTCTTAAGCGCTCCCGTACCGCGGCGATCTATTACTTTGTCAAAATTGTACTCCATTTTATAACTATTTGAGAGCCTGACTAATATCCTCAAAGAGGTCATCCACATCCTCCAGACCCACGCTCAGGCGAATACAAGTCTCGGAGATATCCATTGCCTTCAGCTCCTGCTTGGAGAAATTGCCAAAAATTGTGCTGGCAGGGTGGATGGCAAGAGTGCGGTTGTCAAAGAGGTTTGTAGCCCTCTTAATAAGCTTAAGATTGTTTAAAAATCTGAAACAGGCCTCCGGCGACTCCAGTTCTATGCAAATCATAGCACCATAGGTGTTGTTAAACTGTCGGGAGGCTATTTTGTGGTAAGGATTCCCCTCAAGACCTGTATAGTTCACATATTTTATTGCAGGCAGTGTGCAGAGGCGCTCTGCAAGTTCCATAGTATTTGCAGATTCCAAAGCATATCTTGCCTCCAGGTTCTCCAGCCCCAAAGTCTGCATATATGCAACGTGAGGTGTCATATAAGCGCCCAAGTTAAGCATCATCTCCTGCATGCGCTCATTAAAGGCGCTTCCGCAGGAGTAGTCAATTACAAGACCTCCAATGGTAGAGGCTCCTCCCGATACATACTTTGTGCTTGAGACCAGCTCCAAATCCACCCCCAACTCCTTTGCGCTGAACCTTGTGAAGGGAATCATTGTAGTATCTGCCAAGAGCAGTTTTCCCTTGGAGTGCACAATCTCTGCAAGCGCCTGCAGGTCTGCAACCTCCTGAAGGGGATTGCTGATAATCTCTGCATAAACGCAGCAGGTTCTCTCATCTATTGCAGCCTTAACCTCATCGGGATTGCAGAGATTGCAGAAGCGCGCCTCTATGCCCAGCCTTGCAAAGGTCTTGCTCATAAGCAGCCAGGTATTTCCAAAGAGATGGTTAGAGGTAACAATATTATCTCCGCTCTGGCATATAGAGAGCAGCGCATTTGAGATTGCCGCCATTCCCGATGTAAGAGCATAAACAGTATTTGCTCCGGTAATCTCCTTAACACGCTTTTCAAAATAAATTACAGTAGGATTAGTAACTCTGGAGTAATCCGGCATTGCCACTCTGGAGCAGAAGGCATCCGACATAATCTCCGCATTTTCAAATTCGTATGCAGCAGTATGATAAACCGGCATTGCAAGCGCACCATAAGCATCCTTGCTCTGATAAGCGCTATGTATAGTTTTGGTCTTTAACTTCATAAGATTAAACAAACATATACAAAAGTACAAAAAGTTATCAATAAAATGATTAATCTTTTCGGTGAACATAATCACCTCATCATTTGTTTAATTTAAACTAAAATATAAACAAGAATTATGAAGAGAATATTGATAACAATTATCTCATTTGCCCTCATAACATTTGCGGCAAATGCTACAGACAGGCCAATAGAGTTTGGAGAACTCCCTGCAGCGGCACAAAACTTTATAAAAACAGATTTTCAGGACCTTACCGTCTCATTTGTAACCAAAGATACGGAACTGCTGGATACAACTTATGAGGTAAACTTCACAAACGGACTCAAGATAGAGTTCAACAGCAAGGGAGAATGGAGAGAGATAAGCAACAGCCTCTCCCAAATAGAGAGCAAATACATACCACAGCAGATTCAAAAGAGCGTCTCCGCCAGATGGCCCGATGCAGGATACAAAAAGATAGAGAGAGACCGCCACGGATATGAGATAGAACTCACAAACCGCTTGGAACTTAAATTTAACAAAACTTTTAAACTGATAGAGATAGACGATTAGTATCGAAAAAACCTTGCGAAATTCATTATATAGTACTATTTTTGCTATTTACATTTGATTTGCAACTGAAAGTATTTGATGATTTATAAGAGGTTTTTAGCAGTAATTGCGCTCAGCTTGTTTGCAATACAACTCCATCCCAACTCTAAGAGCTTAAGGGATAGGGAGTTGTATGCGGCAGAACTAAGCCCAAAGAGCATCACCCTTCAAATACTTTTTAACTCCGGGCAATCCCAAATAGAGTGGCATCTTGCAAACAATTTAGAGAATACAGAGAGATTCTTTACACAACTGGATAGCCTAACCAAAGAGCCTGGCATAAAGATTTCCAACAGAGTTCACATCTTCGCAAGCGCTTCGCCTGAGGGTATAAGCACACTCAATAACGAACTAAGTCAAAAGAGAGCAGAAGCACTCGCAGCGCTGCTAAAGGAGAGAGCACTCTTAATGGAGAGAGCTCTTCCAAATGCCCAAATAGAGATTACAGCCGTTGGAGAAGACTGGACAAAACTTGCCCAGCTTCTGCGCAACTCTACCCACAACTACAACAAAAGGGCAAAGGAGAGAGCCATAAGAACAATTGAGCAGACTCCAAGATACATCTTTAAGGGGAACAAAATTGTAGGAGGCCGTAAAAAGACTGTAATGGAGATACAACGCGGAGAGTTCTGGCAGCAGATGAGCAGAGAACTCTTCCCTAAACTAAGACAGGCCACACTAACAATCTACTACTCCCCTCTCCGCCCCAAGCTTGCAGATCCAAACAAGCGCATAACAGAGGTAACTCCACCCGCTCTTAAGCAGGAAGAGATAGCTGCAAAAACAACCAAAGGCAACAATGGCACTATGCCTCTGCTGCCCCAATTCCCCGCAACGCAGATAAACCCCAAGGCGGGGAGACCACTCTTTGCAATAAAGAGCAATCTGCTCTTTGATGCCGCAACACTTGTAAATCTTGGGGTTGAGATTCCAATTGGCAGCCGATACAGCATTGGAGCAGACCTCTATTTCCCTTGGTGGCAGAGCAGCAAAAATGATATAACCGTACAGATGCTGGGAGGCACTGTAGAGGGCAGATACTGGTGGGGCAAGAGAGTCAACGAAGGCATCGGGAGTACAAGAGCAGTAATGACAGGCTTCTTCACAGGGCTCTACCTGGGCGCAGGCTACTTCGATTTCCAGCTTGGCAAACTCACCAACAGCAGAGGAGTGCAGGGAGAATTCTACATAATGGGCGGCATAAGTGCCGGTTACACGCACAAGATAAGCAACACATTCAGAATGGAGTACAGCCTTGGAATAGGCTACCTGCAGTGCGACTATAAAGAGTACATCACAGTAAAAGATACAAGATTTGGCAACATAAAGGTCTTCCCATACCCTTGGGAGGTAAAGAGACTCTCCACCATCTTCCCCACAAAAGCCGCCATCTCCCTTGTATGGATGCTGCAGAGCAAGAGAGGAGGTGAGAGATGAGAAGAGATTACATCATTATCCCGATATTGCTCCCTGCAATGCTCCTTCTTCTGCTGGCAATCAGCTCCTGCAAGCGCGACCACCTCTACTATGAGGGCTCCAACACTGCCACAGTGCTTGTTAATCCCGATTGGAGTTCCTCTTCACTTCAGCCTAACGGCATTACTGTCTTTGCCTACAATGCCTCTGACGGCTCACTCTACAAGCGATTTCCGCCTGTGAGCGCACAGGAGAGATGTTACATACAGCTCCCCAAAGGGAACTATACGCTTGTAGTAATGAACGATACTCCGGAAGAGTTTGCAGATAGAATAGATTTTATTGGAGAAGAGAACCTTAAGACTCTACAGGCAAAGGGCGTGAAGGATGTGCAGAGAACCCAGAAGTTGACTGAGTATCTCAAGACCCTGAGCAACTCAGGCACCGGTGCGGAAGCGAATGCAACCTCCGCTGACGATATGTACTGCATAGTTGAGCCGGATACACTTGCCACAGCCATCTATCACAATCTGCATATCTCACAGCAGCAGATAGACTACTTCTACGACAGGCCGGACGACCAGATCTCCGAAGAGAATGCCATAAAAGTAGATGTGGAACCAAAGAGAGTTGTCTCCATGGTCAACATCAAGGCACACGTAAAGGGACTGAAATATGCCAGAGGCACAACCGTCTCATTCCTCAGAGGCATGGCAGGAGGTTATATGATGGGAGTTGGGGAGAACTCAATGGAACAGGTGGCGCACTCCTTTATACTCAATCAGAGGGTCTTTGACCCGGGCTCTGACTCAGACGGAACCATTAAGGCATCTTTTTTGGCGTTCGGTATGGTAGGCGATGGTGATAACCATGCAAAATACTATCTGGACATAAACTTTGTGCTCATCAACGGCGAACCCTATCCCCTCACCTTTGATGTAACAGACCTGATATACATAGATGTAACACTGAGCCTTCAACTCACTATCAATCTAAATCTGGAGATAGAACTCCCGGAAGTTATTGGAGAAGAGGGCGGCGGATTTGACCCGGACGTCTCCGAGTGGGAGGATGAAATTATAGATATACCAATGTAAATTATAATAAATCAATATATTAACTAATTAAAAACAAACTATTATGAAAAAATCAATTTTAATTCTTGCAGCATTGGCGTTTGTAGCATTCAGCTGCACCAAGACAGAGGTCAAAGATGATACCCCAACAAAGGGCATCAACTTCTCCGCCTACACAGCAAAGCCAACAAAGAATCCTGCTGCTCAGGAAGATGTAAAAACAGATAATCTCACAGATTTTGAGGTTACTGCTTTTGGTAACGGTGCAATCTATTTCGATGATGTTACCTTCAGTAAGAGTACCGTATGGAAGAGTACAACTCAATACTTCTGGCCTGCTTTTCCTCTTACCTTCTGTGCTTATAACACCCCTACTGTAAATGCTGAAGCAGGTACAACATTCACAAGAACAATTAACACATCTGAGCAGAAGCTCTTTGTAAAACCAAATGCTGACCTTGCCAAACAGGAGGACCTTGTGGCTGCTTATGCTGCTAACAAGAAAGAGGAGCATGCCACTGGTACAGAAAGTTCCCTTCCAATTAATTTTAACCATTACTTGACACAGGTTATTGTAAAAGCAAAGAATTCCAGCAGCACATATAAAGTTGTTGTTGACGGTGTAAAACTTGCCAATATGGCTGGAGAGGGTACATATACTTTTGGCAACCCAGGTACAATGGTAGCCACAGACGGTCATGTTAATTCAAGTTCTTCTGTAGATTATGATGAAACATTTAATGAAAAGACACTTGACGGAGATGCCGTAGAAGTTATGACTAATGGCACTAATGGTAGATGGTACCTTATTCCTCAGACTGTTACTGCTTGGGACAGGGGTGATGGTTCAGACGAAAATAAAATGAAAAACAGTTCTCACGGAACTTATCTTGCCCTCAAGGTAAAGATTACAGCCAATAGTGATGCTCTAAAAATCTATCCCGCAACAGGTGATGCATCTGGTTGGATGGCTGTGCCAATTCCTACTGATTGGACATCAAGCGCTGTGACAACACCAAGCATTTTTGCGCAAGGTAAGAGATATACCATCATTTTGGATTTCTTTGGCAGCAACGGTGCAGGATATGTAGATCCTGAGGACCCAAGTGAACTTGATGGCGATGCAGGTACAAACGATAACGGTAAGAAGATTATTGGCGGAGAAATCAAATTCAATGCTACTGTAAATACTTGGGATAATAATGATGTTACAATAACCATCTCACTTTAAAGAATAACCGGTCGTTGGGGCCTGACCGCCCCAACGGTCACTAATTTATTTGATATGAGAGAGTTTAAGTTTTTGTTTGCTTTTTTGCTGTTGTGCTGCGCTGCGGCGTGCCAGAAGAGTGATGTGGCACCGGAGGAGCGCAAGCCATTCGCTTTTGCTGCGTCGGAGGAGACAAAATCTGGACTCTCAGAGACTTATAATAATTTCAGAGTCTGGGCAACCATTATTCAGGGCAGCAGTTCATCTACAGAGATGCCCGGGTACCTTGTCAAGCATGATAATGCTCTGGGCTGGAGTTATGAGAATATTGCCAATCAGGAACTTAAGTATTGGAGCAGCAGTGCTGATGCCTACCATTTCCACGCAGGTGCACCGGATTATGTGACTGCTTCCGAAGAGCAGGTTGCAGGTATTGTACGCAACTCAGGCACTCCTGCCATTACAGAAAACTCCCTCACACTCAAGATGATTGCCACAAAGGAGATTAAAGAGACCAGTCTCTACAGTCAGCCATATCTGGTAAGGCGCACAGACCCTTCCTTCGGGAGTCTGGTGAATCTCAAATTCTGCTATGCGCACGCAAAGGTGAATGTGGCATTCAAATATGTATCGGGAAGCACAATTACAATTAAGAATATAAAACTTACTCCTCCTGCGGCAATTGCCACAGAGGCTACGCTGCAAATTAATTATGATTGGGCAAGGCCTGCAGTGAGTGCTGGAACGCTTTATATAAGCAGCACATCAAGTCCACTGGAGTTTGATCAAATAGAGAATATCTCAGCCAACTCCAAGGAGTATCACTCCTCCTCTCCGTGGTATCTTATTCCGGACCCTGCCTCCAAAGGGGATTGGAAACTTAGCATAACCGTTGCATCTGAGGGAGTTGCAGATGTGACAAAGGAGGTGACATTCACAGTCAGCAAGGCTTGGGAGAGCGGAAAGGCCTATCTCTACAGGTTTGAATATACAGATGAGGCGCATCTGGTCTTCTTGGGTACGAGCGAATATTTGTTCAAAGGGGAGAATTTGCAGGATGGTGGAGAGCATAATTTCGAATAGTATGGTCACTTTGGGAATGAGAGTATTAAGAATGAGATATTACATTGTAGCGCTGATGTGCGTTGTGGCTGCGGCGGGGTGCAGTCGGGAAGAGAATTCTCCAGATATTCCTTCTGCTGCCAAGGTGGAGTTGGATCTTGCTTCCCGAGCTGCCACCCGTGCGCATTTTGATGACAATGGCCATTTTGTGTGGGATGCGGATGGCAGCATGATAGCTGTTATTTCAAGAGGTTGGACAAACAGCAATGCGGGTGCTTTGGTGCAATGGAACAGCAGTGAGTTGCACTCACCTATGAATATTACTCAGTTAGACCCTTCAAACAGCAGTAGAGTGCTCCGTGCCACCTCTGCCAGCACTCTTGCTACAGATGCCGCCGCAAGCGGTGACGGGCTATTCTGCCTCTCACCTGTTGTTGGCTCGGCAAATGCCACTTTAACTCAGTCTGCTTCCGAAGTTGCTGTGGAGTTCTCTATGCCGCAGGAGTTCTCTCAAAGCGCATCGGGAAAATTGGAGGAGTTTGGAGATTACTGCTATATCCATGGGGAATCCACTATTGCCAGCGTGCCTACCGGTGATCAGAAGAACTTTACGGCAAACTCCACTACATTCTATGCAATTCCGGCCACAATAAGGTTCAATATAAAGAACAATACAGATGCTGCAGTGCGAATGGAGTCGGTTAAGATTACTTGCAACAAACTCTTCCCCGATAAACTCTGCTGGAAAACCTCTGGTGACAAGCCTGCAATTTCAGAGCCTAAGGATAAATCGGGCTATTTCCACACAATTAAGACCGCAATAGATGAGGGCTTTGGCGAGGAGATTCCTGCCAAGAATGGAGAGAGTCTCTCTAAAGGCACCTATTATGCGCTCTGCCTCCCCTTCGACAATGCTGCATCTCTTACTGACGCAACACTTGCCTTCATACTGGAGTCAAAAGAGAAAATCCACACTTTCAATATCTCGGCAGCAGAGTTCTTCAAAAGTGTTTTGCCCCCCGCAGAGAAAAAATTTGAGAGCAACAAGGTCTACACCTTGAACTTTACGCTCAACGACAACTCCGTAGAACTTGAATCTGTAACAATTTCTGATTGGGTCGGCGAACCATTCTACCTGCCAACCGAGGATGTGACGGCAAGGATAAAGGTAACTGTAGATTATTGGGTACAGGATAGGGAGAATCTCAATACCTATTCCTTTATGCTGATGTTTGGTGATATTAATTCCAATTACACTATGTGGGGAGAGTGCAATCTTGGAGAGTATCTCTACAGTTCAACAGATTATGCCTTCACTTGGAGTGCTGTGACTCCATCAAGCGAGTCGGATGTGGATTATCTTTCCAAATACTTCAACGGTATAACGGATTTCAAGTGGCAGACTCCATCAAAAGCGGATTTTGAACAACTCTTCTATCTTGGCGATGCAAATATAGAGATGTGTAAAGATAGTGAATCAGGGGTTTACGGGCTGAGATTCAAAAGTGTTGACAAGCCAGGCTCTTCTATTTTCCTCCCTTGTATCCCTTACGATCCAAATCGTGATGAACATACAGATTACCCAGGAGGTGGGAAAACTGTCATAACCAGAACCCTTAACGGTTATTACTGGACCATGGATACGGATAGTGAGAACACAGCTAACGGAATACTGTTGCATTTCCAGTTTGAGAATGTAGAGACAATTGTAAATGAGAATTCCTCAGAATCCAATACTTCAGTCTTTAGTAAGGGACTGAATGATGGATCTTTATATGAATTTCTATCTAAGCCTAAGAATGAAGAGCATTCAGTAAGAGCAATTTTACAAAATAAAGCACAACAAAATGAATAGAATAAAGATATACATATTATCTCTCCTTTCCCTCCTTTTGTTATTTAATTGCACAAAGGAGGAGAGCACTATTCGGGAAGAGGATAGACTCTATATTCATGTTGCCACAACTGCCTTTGCTGCAGATGGGGTTCCCTCCACAAAGGCCGTCAATACCGGTTTTCTCACCACTTTTGAGATTGGTGATGCTATTGGAGTTACAGGAATAGATGCAAATGGCAATATATTGGGTGTCTGCAACAATGTAAAGTTCAATTATAAGGGTTCTGAGACAATAAATGGAGTTATATGGGCCAATTTCATAGATGAGAAACATGGCTACAGTTTTGTTGAGAGAGTAGATGGAGCCAAGTACTTTGCATATTATCCATATAGCGAGGCGTGGAACGGTAAAAATCTGGATGATATTATCAACACTTTTGAGGTTCAGACCAACCAGAATACTAAAGAGAATTTTGACAAGAGTGACCTCATGGCAACGGATGAGCCGATTGCGCCGGTGAACAGCGAACTGCAGTTTATCATGCATCACAAGATGACAACCATCTCCATATTCTACAACAATGAGTATAACCCGGATGGTGTTACTCCTTTATACAAAATCAATTTATACGATGCCACTACCCCCTCTGGGCTCAGGATAACCAATACCTACAGGGCTACAGTTTCTGAAGGAACTTCACATGAAACAGGCAAAACAGAATTGAGACACCGTTACCTTCTGAATCCCCAAAAAAACAATTCCGTTAAATTGGTAGGATGTCTCGAGGAGGAGAGTTACCGTTACTTCAGCAAAGAGATTAATAATTTGCAACCCGGCGTACTCTATTCTGTCTCTTTTGAAGGAGAACCGCTTGTTCCATATACAGACGGAGTGGATCTTGGTTTGGATAATGTACCGTTTGAAGATAAAGATGGTAATACTGTCACTCTTGGACATACTGTTATATGGTCTAAATACAACCTTGGAGAGTCTCTCGGAGAGGAATATCCTTTTGCTCCTCTCAGCGGGGAGAAGGGAGGAAAGACCGGTTCCAGAGATCCTTATGCAAGGGGAGACTACTATTGCTGGGGTGCAACATTCACCCAGTATGACAACGGCAAAACAGGATATCACGGTTACGGGTACAACAACTATTTCGACAAAGAGTACAAGATAGCGCCACTTGGAGGAACTATTAAAGAGACAGAGTATGATGTTGCTCACGCAAAATGGTGGCGCGGCAAATGGCGTCTCCCTACCGAGAATGAGTTCAGGGCTATGTATGCCGGCTGCACCTTTGAAAAGGTTGACGATTTAACATATACAGAGAGTCAATACAGGTATATAGGCAGGCAGAAAGCCAACAAGAGTCAATATGTAATAATTAAAGTGACGAGCAAACAGAATGGTAACAGTATCTATTTCTCCAGTGGAGGCTATTTTGACGGCACTTTGGAACCAGAAAAAGATGAGAATGGCTTTACCTCATCCGGAGATGGTAAGCTCAATAACGGATGTGTTAATCCTACTACCGCCTACTACCTTAGCAGCACATCATCACCAAAAACACTTAAGGATATCTCATACGCCTTTTTTACAGCCGATAAGCAACAGATTTTAACTAACGGCAGCCGTTATACAGGTATGCTTGTGCGCCCAGTTTACAGTCCAAATGAAAAATAGAAGATGAGAGTATTGAATTTATTTGTCTGCATTTTCCTCACTTTATTCATTAGTTGCACCAAGACAGATGACCATTTGAAAGGAGATGGAACAGACTGGCAATTGCATGTACAGGTAAGCGATATGCAGGGTTCCGGTCCTGCAACAAAGATTATATATAGTGGAGAATACTCGCAACATACAGAGTTTGAGACTGGAGACAGGTTCGGACTCTTTGTTGTGGTTGAGAGCGGAACCGCTGAATCCCCATCGGTTACGGTGAATCATTATGAGGTTTACTGCTCTGGTTTGGACAATAATGGAAGAACCGTATGGTCAATCTTCAGACACTTCTCAGATGGTCACACCTCAAACTATCCGCTATATGAGATTATGCCGGAGGGGAGCAAGGCTTTTGCATATTATCCATACAACAGTGCCTATAACAATAATTCCAGCGTCACAGTGGACAAGATAAAGAGTATTGTTGCAAATTTTGGTTCCACCATTCCATATGACCAATCCTCACAATCCTCAGAATCTGCATTCACCAAGTATGACCTTCTGGTTGCCAGCAATATTGAGGGTTGTACTTATGGAGAGATAACCAGGGCAGAAAAGAGTGTTACCATCAGATTTTCTCACGCCTTTGCCATGCTCCGTTTCACACTTCCTGCCGGTTCTGTAAAGTATGATTACAAATTTAATAGGAATGATTTTACTCCGTATAAAAGCAGTACAGCAGGAGGATTTGATGAGTATAAATTTATCTTCAAACCTGGAGTTGTCTTGGATATATACATAAAATATGTCTTTGAAGATAGATTATTCAAATTTGCCACAGGCAACTTCAAGAATCTCTTTCCGATAACTACAGAAGCAGGTCATTGTTACTATTTGGATGAGAAAGCACCCAAAGTACCTTACAGTACTGCTGTAGATATGGGCACCACTGTAATGTGGGCCTCCTTCAACCTCGAGGCCGAGAATGATCCTACAGCAACAGTCACGAATATTTCAACACTCAAGGGTACATGTGTCATGTGGGCTGTCAATAAGGATATAGGAGGTTATGGAAGCAAAGCATATAAGAGTTACAATGACAGCTTTACGGAGGGTACAAAACCAAGTGAACTTCCAACCAGTTACAATTTTAGCGGAGATATCAAGTATGATGCAGCCCGTAATATGTGGGGTGGTGAATGGAGAATACCAACCCAGGCAGAATGGCAGGAACTCTTCGACGCCTGTGATTACAGTATTGCAAATGGCAAGATTACCTTTACCAGCACGAGCACCGGAAACTCCATTACGCTAAAGTATGCAGGCTACTACGACAGTGCCACTCCATCTGCCACCTACACTGGCTACTACTGGTCTGCCACCTCCAGCGCTACGGATGCCACTAAGTCTATTGCCACACAGTTTGCAGCAACCAATACCAATACAGCGGTACAACTGCATCCAGCTGCAAACCGTTACACAGGCCTCCCCGTAAGACCTGTCTATTCAAAATAGTCCGCTAAACTCCCCTTGCAGCAGAAGGTTATTACTGCTCCATCTCCAGCAAGAGGTGCAGTTATTCCCTCTCCGGCTGGTCGTTGAAGAGATAATCCTTGCCAGGCAGCACCGCATTTAGAATAATGCCCACTATTGCCGCAACGGCCAGGGCAGAGAGTTTTGTAAAGCCAAGGTCTATGCTTCCATTCTCTGTTCCATAGTTGATGCCTATGCCAAGTACAAGCACTATTGCAAGTACTATTACATTTCGGGAAGATGAGAAATCTACCTTGCTCTCAACTACATTTCTTACACCTACTGCCGCTATCATTCCGTAGAGGATTAGGGAGACTCCGCCAATTGTTGCAGCAGGAAGCGCGCTAACCACGGCGGCAAATTTTGGCGAGAAGGAGAAGAGTATTGCAAGCAATGCCGCTATTCTTATTACCCTTGGGTCATATACCTTGGTGAGGTTCAGCACACCTGTATTCTCTCCATAGGTGGTATTGGCTGGCGCGCCAAAGAGTGAGGCAATGGCTGTTGCCAGTCCGTCACCGCAAAGGGTGGTGTGCAGGCCCGGATTTACAAGGTAGTTCTTTCCTGTAGTTGAAGAGATTGCACACATATCTCCAATATGCTCAATCATTGTGGCAAAGGCAATGGGCATTATGGCAATGACAGAACTTGCAAGGAGTTGCCAGTTCTCTGTGCTCAAAACAGCAAGCGCTGTTGCCTCTTTAGCAACAGGAAAACCTATCCAGGCAGCCTCTTTTACTGCGGAGAAGTCGCACAATCCGCAGAGTGCGGCAACAATATAGGAACCCAGAAGTCCGAGAAGAATCGGGACAATTCTAATCATTCCCTTGCCCCAGATGTTGCAGACCACAATTATTGCAATGGCAAGAATTGCTATCCACCAGTTTGTCTGGGCGCTGCGTATGGCAGAACCGGAGAGGATGAGTCCTATGCATATAATTATTGGACCTGTTACCACTGGCGGAAAGAATCTCATTACTCTCTTTGTGCCAAAGGCTGCAATGAGTCCTGCAAGCACAAAATAGAGAAGGCCGGCGCAGGCAACGCCAATGCAGGCATATGGCAGAGACTGTGAGGCATTTAGCCCATAAGAGGAGCCCATCTCTACCACGGCAAGGTAACCGCCAATAAAAGCAAAGGAGGAACCCAAAAATGCGGGAACCATCCTCTTGGTTACCAAATGGAAGAGCAGGGTACCAAGTCCTGCAAAGAGAAGTGTTGTAGAGACAGAGAGTCCGGTAATGGCAGGAACAAGAACGGTTGCTCCAAACATTGCAAACATATGCTGCAGACCAAGAGTAAACATTTTAGGCCGGCTAAGATTCATTTTGTTCATAGGTATTAAGGCTATTGGGTGGTTGATTTTATCTATTATTGTATTATTCCTGTTTATGATTTATGTGATGCGCCTTTTGCATATCCAACGCCCCCTTTTGCATATCCGACACCCCTCTTGCATATCCACGCACCCTTTATAAATGAAATGCATCGCCTGAAGAGTATGACAGCTGCAGAGGTACAGATAAAGGTTGCAACTGCTCCAAGCACTATTGCAAGCGGAGTGGCAAATACTCCTCCAAAGGCTGTTGTTTCTCCAAGAGGTGTGGTCTCTCCAAGAGGTGCGGTCTCTCCAAAGAGTATTATCTCTCTTAATAGCGCGGATATCGGGACAAGAAGGAGCATATGCGACAGATAGATGCCATACCCCGCCTGCGATGCTGGTTTTATAACATACCTAAAGAATGGGTTATCAGCATCTTTAATCTTGCGGAAGAGCAAAATCCAACCTATGGTGAGCAGCACCACACCTATTGTGTCATTTCCCCAGGTAGTCTGCCATCTTATACCCAGTTCGAGTCCCCCCTCCAAGACCGGTGCGCAGGAATTGTCAACAAAAAAGACCCTTTGTATAAATCCGCCAAAATGGATTGCAAAACCTGCTGCCATAAGAGGCAATGCAATGGAGAGGGTACGTCTCCAACTTAATGTATCGGTGAAGCGTTTAAAATAGAGTCCAAGCAGAAGATAGCCAATAAAACCGCTGAAATAGTAAAAGAGACCATAGCTGTTCCAGCTTGCCTCTCCCCATAGCGGGTATAGTGCCTGACGCGGCACTCCTGTAGGCCCATAGATTATGGTAAGCTCTCCGCCTAAGGCAGCATCTCTTATAATTGGAATCAATGTAGTAAAGGCCCATATTGCCAGATAAATTTGCAACTCCCTCTTGCTAACCTTAGAAGCCCAAGGCGAGAGAAGAGGCATAAGAATATAGAGCCCTACCAGCATATAGACAAACCACAGATGACCTGCGGCATAGTTGAAATTAAGCAGCAGCCCTTTCAGATTCTCTACCGGTTGACCATAAACAAAGGCATATATCAGAGACCACAAGAGCAAGCCAGGAAGAATACGCCTAGCCCTGCGCTTGAAAAACCGCAACGTATCCCCCTCTGCCAGAGGAAAGAGCAGATAAGAGGAGGCTATCACAAAGAGAGGCACGCACGCAGATGCAACCCCCTCAAAAATACCAACCCAAATAGCATCGGAAGAAGAGGCTATCAGCGCACCCTCACCTCCAAGAAAAAAGGGCTCCGTACAATGAATCAACATAACCATAAAACAGGCCGCAACCCTCACCCAATCCAGCCAAACAATGCGCTCCCCATCTGTTACACGCTCCACATCTGTTACACGCTCCACACGGTAGGCACGGTTGGCACAGTTGGCATGCTCTGCACTGCCAGCATGCTCCGTGCGCACTACACTCATTTCCATAAAACACTTTAGTAAACTCTACAAAGATAATCAAGCACAAACAAAGGAGCAATAGGAACAACCGCAATCAATCCAACAACTTATCCCCAATCCAGCCAATCATAACAAAAGCCTTACCTGCCAAGGGAGCCTTATGCCACCCTCCCCCGCCCCGACCCGTGCAAAATCTCAAAAATGGCTGCTATTACTCTTCCCGATGCTGCACTTAATGGCAACCCGAGCACAAAAACCCTAATTTTGTGCTCGAAACGCCCGAAAACGAGGGTTTCAAACCCCAAAAGCGCACAAAAACCTCGATTTTGTGCTCGAAACGCCTTAAAATGGGGGTTCAGGATGGTAAAAGCGCACAAAAACCCCGATTTTGTGCTTGAAATGCCAAAAAACAGGGGTCCAGAAGGGCAAAAACGCACAAAAACCTCGATTTTGTGCTCGAAAAGCCTGAAAACGAGGGTTTCGGAAGGCAAAAGCGCACAAAAATGCCGATTTTGTGCTCGGAAAGACAGGGATTGGCATCGAGAAGAGCAAATGTGGCCTTCCTGCAAATCACCGCGCACGCTTCAGAAACGCAAATACCTCACAACCAGACAATTAACTTTTGAAGCCGTGCTCGATGAGCACAAATCGAGGCCACCGCGCACGCTTCTAAAATAGAAATACCTTATAACCAGATAATTAACTTTCGCATCTGTGCTCGGTGATTTGCTCGAACTCCATCGCCGGCCAAGCGGCAGCCATATCCAGCACCCAACACCTGCGTCCCTGGCCAGGCGACAGCCTCATTCGGAGGAGATACGGAGGTGGCGTAGGCAATCGGTGCAGATGGGCCGAAAGATTTGCGTCTGTCTGAGCAGCAGCCCAATGTGGCAGCAAAGAAGAATGCGCACATATATTATCAGGTGTGGCAAAGGCCGCATCCCGATGCTGCGAGTTAGCAAATCCGGCTCAGGTGCGCCAGATTGCTAGCCAAACCGAAGTACTTTTCTCCGCCGAATGAGGTTTGTTGCTGGCCGGGGCGCCATGGCGGAGATGCTGGCAAGAGCACCATCAGGAAGACGCAGCTGGGAAGACCGCCGTTGCGAAGCACCATCGGGAAGAGACTGATGGCAGAAGTGGCTCTGTGGCGGAGAACCATCGGGAAGACACAGCTGGCAGACCCACCGAAAGGAGGGCAAAAAGCAGAACGGCTAACAGCAGTATAGGATATATTAAATCTATGCAGTACCTTTGCTAGTACCACTATTTGCAACAAATAATTAAGCAACAATGAATAAGAATAAGAAAAGAACCGGCATACACCCTAACATACACCCTAACACACACCCTACTACACACTCAACCTTACGCCGCGGCATCCTTGCCGCCATACTTGCTGCAGTTCTTTGCTCGTGCGGCACGGTGGCCTTTACGGGGCGCAAACAGATGCTTCTCTTCTCCGACAGTCAGATAACGGAGCTCTCCAAATCGTCCTACAAAGAATTTATGAGCAGCGCAAAAATCTCCTCATCAAAAAAAGATTCGCAGATGCTTGTACAGGTAGGGAAGAGAATGACAGAGGCACTTGAGGCATACCTTAAAAAGAGCGGCAACGAGGGGGCTCTGAGCGGCATCACGTGGGACTACAAGCTTGTGGCCTCTAAAGAGGTAAATGCCTTCTGCATGCCATCGGGAAACATAGTATTCTATGAGGGCATCCTCCAGTATGCCAATACTCCCGATTATATTGCGGTGGTAATGGGGCACGAGATGGCGCACGCCATAGCCAAACACGGCAATGAACGAATGAGCCAACAGGCAGCATTAAATGTGCTTGGCAGCGCTGCGGGCGAGGTGATTGGCAGCACAAAAGGCACAGCGGCAAAAAAACTCTTTATGGCAGGATTCGGTATGGGCAGTCAGGTTGGAATACTGCTCCCCTACTCCCGAAAGCACGAATATGAAGCAGACCGCATAGGGCTCTATCTTATGGCCATTGCAGGGTACGACATAGAGGCAGCGCCAAAATTCTGGGAGAAGATGGCCAGCAAGGATGAAACGTCCGGCAAGGAGAACTCCTCCCAAAACGACTTCTTCAGCACTCATCCCTGCGACTCAAAGAGAATAGAGGCTCTGCGCGAAGCCCTGCCCGAGGCAAGGAAATACATTGGTTTATAATAAAATCCAGCGCTTTATAGAGTGCTCTTTTTGCAGCTTACATACATACCCGGGCGGAAGAGCGGATTACTGCTGAGAACCTTTGCATAAACATTAATAGACCTGTTCTCCAACTCCACACTCTGGTCTATTGAGATAACCTTGGCCTTGAAGGTTTGGCCATAGACTCCATTAACAGTAAAATCCAGGTTGTCACCAACAGAGAGCTTGTCAAGATCCTTCTCGTAGGCTGTTAGTTTAAGCATCATATTGCTTTTGTCTATGATACTGCAGATTGGCTCACCCGGTGCAATATATTTTCCAATATTGACAGATGCATTGGTAACATAACCGCTAATAGGAGACCTCACCTCCATACGCTCCATTATCCGACCACTCTCCACTAGGCTCTTCATATCCACTCCAAGAAGCCTTAGCTTTGCAGAGAGCGCCTCAAATTTGTGCCTGCCTGCATAATACTCTGAGGAGACTTGCTGAAATCTCTTCTGGGAAGCCGCCTCCTTCTCCACCAGTACACTCTGCCTCTTATACTCTTTCTCAAGATAATCCAGCTGACGCATTGCATCAAGAGCATTCTGCTGCAAATCAATAAAATCCGGATTGTCCAAAAGAGCAACAACCTCACCTTTTTTAACATATTTGCCCTCCAGCAGAGATGTGCTCTGCACAATTCCACCCATAGAGAGCGCAATAGTGGCATTTCCCTGCGGAGGAAGCACAAAGAGACCATTAAAAGATGGGGCATTGGCAACATTTGTGGCACCGCTAATTGCATCAGCTTCCGTAGAGGCTGCACTGTCAACTATTATTTCAGTTGAGTTGCCGTTGGCGGATGCTGTCGTGCTGCTGGCAGCTAGAGTTGTGCCGTCGCCGGAGATAGTTGTGTCACCATTGGAGGCAGTTGAATTGCCACTGCAGGAGGCAACAAAAAGAATAAATGCAAAAAAGAGTACTCTATTCATAATAAAAGAATCTATTCTGTGTATAACTCAAGTTCCAAAATTGTAACATTATAATCATAAATCGCTTGAAGATAAGCAGATACTATCTCCCTTGCGCGATCCAGACTAACAGATGCCTCTACCATATCCACATCTCCCTCCACAAGCCTCAGGAGAGCGCTCTCTTTAAGATTCTCAGCCTCCGGGAGGGCGTAGCCTTTGTAATAATCCAGCATCTGCTTCTGCTGCATAAGATTAATTCTAAGCGACTCCACTTTGTTTGAGAGATTCATCCTATTCTCCTGCTCCTCCCAACGAGCCATAGCAAGTTCATATTTAGCCTCTCTGTTGCGGCTGTGCTGAGGAGCAAAGAGAATTGGGATAGAGACTCCAACCATCCAGGCATTAAGCCCTTTATGAGGATCCATACGCTGACGCACATAGCCAAAGGAGAGTTCGGGAAAAAACTTGCTTCGCTCTATGCTCAACAGATGTCTCTTCTGCTCCACATTGTTGCCATACAAATCCAGATGAAGCTGCGAGAGATTGGCCTCTGCTAGATTGCCAGCATCAAAGAGAACCTCTGCCCCTACTGCAGGGAGAACCGCATCTTGGGCAAAACAGCTCCACCTGAAGCGCTTGGCGGCAAGATTAAGCAACTGACCGCTCTCTATGCACCTTGCCCGCAACTGTGCGGCCATAGCAGAGATGGAACTCTTCTCCAAAAGATCTATATCCCCCTGATCGTACCGCAGTTGCGCAATGCGCTCCAACTCAACAGCAAGAGAATCCTGATTCTTATAAAGCAGATGCAGAGATTTGGCATAACCATAGTACGCCCACGCCCTCTTAACCTCCGCCACAACCTCCTTCTCAACCAGCCTGCTATAAAGTTCGCTCCCCCTCACAGCACTCTTAACCAGCGCATTCTTATAAAACGGCGTAATAACAGAACCAATAGACTGCTCAATAACAAGCTCATTATCACCCTTTTCCAAACCATTCAGCTGCCCCCACGAGTAGCTTACAGAGGTGCTCCCCCAATCTACTATACTACCTCTCATAGCCTTGCTCTTCCCGATGGAAGCATCTGCCACCTTTAACCTTGGACTTCGCTGCAGAGCCATAGCGACAGCCTCTGCAAGAGTAATCTCTGCAGAATCTCCCACCGTGCCGCGCTCAACCTGGGTGCCGGAGCAAGCCTGCGTTGCACTATCTGTTTGAGCATTTGCAGCAGGGGTGGAAAAGAGCATAAGGATAAGAAGCAAAATCGGGAGGAGATTACTCTTCCTTATTAACTGAAGTTTCATATCCTTTATTTTATATGTAACAACTGCAACCATCTTATAAAAAACAGGAACAATTATTAGGGTAAGGAGCGTAGAGACTATAAGTCCGCCAATTACAACGGTTGCAAGAGGTCTTTGCACCTCTGCGCCCGCAGATTTTGCAATAGCCATAGGCACAAATCCAAGCGATGCAACAAGTCCGGTAAGCAGAACAGGTCTTAGGAGATGAGGAGCGCCCTCTCTTATTACTCTACCGGTAGAGAGCCTGTATCTGCCACTCTCCCTTAATGAGTTGAAATGATTTATCATAAGTATTCCATTAAGCACTGCAACTCCAAAGAGGGCAATAAAGCCAACACCTGCAGAGATGCTGAATGGCAGCCCTCTTAGCCACAAAGCCACAATGCCGCCAATTAGAGAGAGCGGAATTGTAGAAAAGACCACAAAGGAGTAGACAATGCTCTTGAATGCAAAGAATAGAAGCAGCATTATAAGCATAAGAGCCACAGGAATAACAATAAGCAGAGTATTTATGGCATTCTGCAGATTCTCAAATTGACCGCCATACTCAAAATAGTAACCCGGCTTAAGCGCAATATTCTTCTCCAAAGTCTCTTGAATATCTGCCACAACCCTTTGAATATCTGCATTTCTTACATTTACGCCCACCACAATCCTGCGTTTGGCGGCATCTCTGTTTATCTGAAGCGGACCATTTACAAGAGAGATAGTTGCCACCTCGCTAACCGGCAATTGCATTCCCTCCTCTGTTCTTACAAAGAGCTTGTCCAGATTAAGGTCCTTAACCTTTGTGTCGTCCAGACGGAGCACAAGGTCGAATCGGCGTTCATTCTCAAAGACCACTCCTGCACTCTCGCCGGCATAAGCCGTACGGATAATCTCGTTAAGTTCCGCTATGTTTATTCCGTATCTGGCAATCTTGTCTCTATTGTAATTTACAACCAATTGCGGAAGGCCCATAGTCTGCTCCACAATGACATCGGAAGCTCCGGGTATCTGCTCTATGTACTTGGCAGCCTCCTGCTCACGGGCAAAGAGCTCCTCTGTATCCTCTCCATACAGCTTAATGGCAATATCTGCCTTGGCACCCGTCATCAACTCATTAAAACGCAACTGAATAGGCTGACTGAAATTAAACTCTGCATCCTTTATCTCATCTAGCGCAGCCTTCATCTTATCCACCATCTCCTCCCTGCTGGAGGCAGAGGTCCATTGATTGAAAGGCTCCATAACTATCATAATGTCGGCATCCTCCACCGCCATAGGGTCTGTTGGCACCTCTGCAGTTCCAATCTTTGCAACAACGTGTCTAATCTCCGGGAAACGCTCCTTAAGCACCCTCTCTGCCTCTAAAGAGACGTTTATGCTCTTGCTTAAAGAACTTCCGGGAGGGAGTGTCATCTGCATTGCAAAATCGCCCTCATCCAATGTTGGAATAAACTCTGCGCCCAATCTTCCAAAGAGCAAGAGCGAGGCTACCAGCATTGAAAAGGCTATTGCCGTTGTCTTCCAAATATTTGCAAGAGAGAGATTCAGAAGTCGTTTATATCCCTTTCCAACAAAGTCAAAAAACCTGTCTGCAAATCTTCTCTTAAGCGCTATCTCCCTATTTAGGAAGAGCGACGCCATCATAGGCACATAGGTGAGCGACAGAAGCAAAGCGCCTATTATGCAGAAGACCAGAGTCTTTGCCATAGGGGTAAAATATTTGCCCTCTATGCCGGAGAGGGTAAGTATCGGGAAGAAGACTATAAGTATTATGAGCACTGCAAAGGTGGCGCTTCTGGCAACCTTGCCGGCACCTGCCATAACCTCCTCTCTCATCTCTTCTGCTGTTAGGTTTCTGCCACTCAGGCGCTTGCAGTAGATATGCGCCATTATCCCCTCCAGAATCACAATGGATCCGTCCACTACAATGCCAAAGTCTATTGCGCCAAGGCTCATAAGGTTGGCAGAGACGCCAAATATGCGCATAAGAATAAAGCCAAAGAGCATTGCAAGAGGAATAACGGAGGCTACAATAAGTCCGGCCCTAAGGTTGCCAAGGAAGATTATGAGCACCAGAAAGACAATGAGTGCGCCCTCTATGAGGTTGCGCAGCACTGTGGAGATGTTGCGTTCCACCAGCTGAGACCTGTTTAGGTAGGGCTCTACCTTAACCCCTTCGGGAAGCATCTTTTGAACCTTCTCCACCCTCTTCTCCAGCTCTTTGGTAACAAGGTTGGCATTGGCTCCTTTAAGCATCATTGCAATGCCTCCCACGCACTCTCCCTTGCCATCCATTGTCATAGCGCCAAAACGCTTTGGAGCTCCAAAACGCACCTTGCCAATGTCGCTTACGTGTATAGGTATGCCGCCACGGTTGGTTATTACAATCTTTTCTATATCCGATATCTCTCTTATCATACCTTCGGACCTTATATAGTAAGCCCTGTTGGCCTTCTCTATATAACTGCCGCCTGTGTTCTGATTATTCTTGGAGAGAGCTTCAAAGACATCTGCTATTGTTATGTTAAGGGAGTAGAGCGCATCCGGGTCCAGCGCCACCTCGTACTGTTTGAGGAGCCCGCCAAAACTGTTTATCTCTACTATGCCGGGTATTCCGGAGAGCTGCCTCCGCACAATCCAATCCTGAATGGTGCGCAACTCCATTGCATCGTACTTCTCCTCGTACCCCGGCTCCACCTTTAGCACATACTGATATATCTCTCCCAGACCTGTTGTAATAGGCATAAGTTCCGGCGCGCCCAGCTCCGGCGGTATCTCTGCGGAGACAGACTGAATCTGCTCATTAATCAGCTGTCGGGCATCCAGTGTGGACACATTCTCCTTAAAGACAACCGTAACCAGCGAGAGCCCGAATCGGGAGACAGACCTTATCTCCACCACATTCATTATATTGCTCATTGCCACCTCTATAGGTTGAGTAATAAGCTGTTCAACCTCTTGCGGCGCAAGTGTTGGGGAGACAGTAACAATCTGCACCTGATTATTGGTAATGTCAGGCACAGCATCTATTGGCAAAGTAAACATAGCATAGAGACCTCCGGCCAGCAGAAAGAGCGTTGTGAGCGCTACAAATAGCCTCTTATGCAGAGAGAAATGAATTATTTTCTCTAACATATAATAAGTATCTTATTAATTACTTCTCAGTTAATCACTTAGCAAAATAAATCCTCTGGTCTCTCCCTGGCGGAGAGATTCCTCTGCACATCTGCGCGAGGCTGCTCCTGCAAATCCACTACCACCATCTCCGAAACGGCGCTGTAGGAAGAGGAGAAGAGCCTGCGTTTCCAATCGCAGCGGAATCTGATATTGCTCTTTATGTAGTCTAGAGAAGAGTACTCCCCTCTCTTGCGATAAGAGACTACAAGAGAGGCCTCCAAAGTCTTGAAGCGCAGCCCCATAGGTTTCTTTCTCAGAAGGGCCCTCTCCGCCTTGCTCCTGTCGCTCATATCAAGAGAGATCTCTGCCCTGGTAAGCGTATGACTCTCTGCATCTATGTACAGAACCCCCTCGTAAAGCGCATAATCCAAGACATAAAGAGGTTTAAATTCAACCACATGCTGCAAATTCTCATCCATCATAGCATAGCCTTTATGAGAAAAGGAGTAATAATGGATGGAATGTTCGTCAAAGAGAGCATCGGGATTCTTAACAACATCAAACTCCACAGCAAGCAGCGGCCCACCCTGAATCTTAACGGCAAGGGTATCCGAAGTGCGCTGATTCAGCAGCTTTCTGCTCTTTGCAACCCTAACCTTATCTCCAGTTCTCCTCCTTACGCTATAATCACTCTTGTACAAATCTAAAATACCCTCAGAAATACCCACATACCTGCTACCCTTTTTAATAGTCTCCCGATAAAAGAGATTAAGAAGATTATCACTCTGCGGATAATTCTCGGCCACAGTAATGGAATCCGAACTGCTCTTGACTTTAATTGTAAAGAGGCCCTCTTCATTAGTTACAGTACCTGCTGTTCCGTCCGGCAAGTAAACATTAGCATATGGAATTGGCCGTTTAGTAATGAGGTCTTTCACAACACCCCTTACCGTCTGCTGCTTAAACTCTTCATTCTGGAGCATCTTGTTGGCAGAGAAGCCATCTATTACGCAGAGTATGAATAAAGCAAAAAAGATAAAACGTTTCATTGCCCCTTTAATATTACCTCTTAATCTCTCTACAAAGATAGTCAAGGTAACATAAAGGAGCAATAATTCATTGAGTAATTATAACTACTTTTTTAAGGTTACATAGAGAACCTGATATGTATCATCTTTTGCAAATCGCTTGAAGAGTTCGTTCTCCGGGTCCTTTATTACCTTTATTGACTCAATTTTTGTCATTCCAAGTGACATGAACTCCTTCTCATCAACCACACGGTTATCCACTACATATACTATATTTTTGTCCAACATAGGTCTTGTGTAGAGCATAATGGTTTTGGGTTCCTTATTGGAGTACTTTTTGAGCATATTGGAATACAATTCAAATGCTTTGTCATTCCTGTCTGTAATTTCCCTAATTTTGATATAATTACCCTTATTGAGAGATTTTATAAAGTTAGTGTCAACAAAATTGCCCTCCAGAACATAAACTCTCCCTTTTCTGTCTATATAAGAGGCATTTTGCCCGCCAATAAACTCAGGTGGCATACTTTGTATGTATGCATTCTCCAAGTGTGTGGTTATTACATGGGTGTTGGTCTTTGCATCAATGGTGTACCCGGTTATTCTATGATTAACCAGCTGTGAGCCGTCAAAATTCTCTATTCTCTTACCGTCAATAACATAGATTGCCTTGTTGTTTGTTTGTCCCCAAAGTGCGCTGCTTGCAATAAGCAGGAATGCAACAGTAATTATTCTCTTCATAATTTATGTGTGTTATTGGATTAGTTCTATTAATTCTGCGCGGTGAGTTCTATGGTTGAACCGTCGGAGCCTCTGCTCATTATGTAGTTTCTCTTTGTGCCGTCTTTAAAGTGGGCGGAGACTATAAGTCCAGACTCCTGAGGCTTAATGTTTATATACTCCAGCTCATCCATACTGTACTCTGTAAAGGCTTGTATTGTCTGCATTGCCTCTATGGTGGAGATATCGGGAAGAGCATTCTCATTTCTCCATATAACTCCCACGCAGAGGATTATTATAACCGCTGCTGCAATTGCGCTGACGCTGCAGATTCTGCGCCTCTTTTGCCAAGAGCGCACAATGGAGTCAAACTCCTCCACCCTGCCGGCAGAGAGATATCTCTCCTCCAGCTCTCTTCTGCTCTTCATTCTTCCGTTCATCTTGCTATTCTCCTTTTTATTACAAATTATGCCATTCATTTAAAAATTCACCTCTCTGCTCTAATTCCCATAGCCCAGCAATTTCAAACCCTCTTTCAATCTCTTTTTTGCCTTGGAGAGGGCACTCTTTATATTGGCTTTTGAAGCACCGCTCTCCTTTGCAATCTCATCAAGCGACATGCCGCCGCTACTCTTCATAAGCATATATCTCCTTTGAATATCAGAGAGTGTCTGATAGAGTCTCTCTTTGATAATCTGCTCGTCCATCCTCTCCACAGAATCCAGCGCGCTCTCCGTACCACTATAGATATCCTTCTCGAGAGGCTCCGTAGCAACTCTTCTCTTCCTGTATCTGGTTATACAGATATTCTTTGTAATGGTGATGAGCAGAGCCTGTGGATTCTTTACAGGATATCCCCTGCTGGAGAGTTCCCAAAAGGCCATAAGAGCCTCCTGGACAATATCTTCCGCATCCATATCTATTGCCGCAGACCTGCAGAATTGTCTAGCAAGGGCAATCAGATTAGAACGTACCCTGTTGTATATATCTTCAAATTCCTGCTGTGTCATAACCTCTTCTCACTTGATATGACGCAAAGAGGGCAAAATAGTTACCGTTATTAATCGGGAATAATTATAGAGATAGATCACCCCTCTTAATCCAACCAATCTTGCGGAGGAGCGCAAAAGCCGCAAGTGCCCATACCCGAGTTAACTGCGGCGCCATTCATCTCCAACCTAAAGATGCAGGTGGCAACAGGGCCTGTAATCATACTTGTAATAATTGGAGGGAGCCATATCTTTGGGTTGTGCAGAATATTTCCCATCTGGAGCATACTTGTCCCGATACCTTGACTTACCAATCCTCCCCATCTGTTCTCCGGAAAGCTCATAACTGCAAACCCCACCATTTGAGCGCAACACCCTGCCAAGGCAGCGCCTCCTGCAAGGCCTGTAAGTCCCAAACCCGCGCAGATGGCGGCAGAGGAGATTGGCAAGGTAAGAGCCATACCCGCAAGAGTGGATACTACTATGCCCATAACAAACGGGTGCAGCTCTGTACCCCACATAATCATATCGCCCACCCAGCTTGCCGCACTTGCAACAGGTATTGCAACCAGCATTGCGGCAGCCACACCAACCAGCAGAGTAATGGCAGGAGTAACAAGCAAATCCACCTTGGTCTCTCCACTTACGGCCTTCCCAACCTCAGAGGCCAATATTGCAACCACATAGACCGCAAAAGGGCCTCCTGCGCCATTGCAGACATAGCCTTAAGTGCGTATCGGGAAAAAGATAACTCTATATTCTTTCTCTTCAGAAATGCATTAAGTGAAGGTGGGGCTGATAATTTCATAAGAAGACAATCATTGCAGCACACAGCAAGAGTGCAATAGAGATTGCCATATTAACTGTGTGCATATACTTTATAAAGTACGGCCTAAGAAGATTGCCTCCCAGAAGCCACACCATATTGGCACCCGGCCCTGCAATAAGCAAAAGGGCCGCAACAGGCAGAAGGTCTATGAACCTGGAAGAATAAGGAAGCACAAAAGAGGAATAGACAGTGAGGTTGAAGAGAATCATCTTAGCATTAGAAATCTGCACAATAAAGCCGCTCCAAAAAGAGCATTTTACTCCTTCTCCTCCCGACATGTTAGACCTGTAGCACTTCCACGCCAGGTAAACCATATAAGATGCGCCAAGATATTTGATATAGACTATATAGACTCCAAGCGCAAGCTCTGCAAAATAGGCTGCAACAGCGGCAAACAGCGCAGCGGTTGAGAAGCCGCAAAAGAGTCCAAACCAACACCTCATAGCAGCTCTCTTGCCGTGAGAGAGCACACAGGAGAGAATATAAATATTCGCAGGCCCCGGTGTATATCCCACGGCAAAGAGAGAAATTATCAGAGATGGCAACAAATAAATTGGCATACCCTAAACAAATTAACTATTAGTTGTATAAAGCGCCGCACTAAGCACGTTCCCCAACCCGCAGCATCTCCCCGGCGCTGGGCGCGCTGGCACTGCTGCATTGCTGCCGGATGTAACCGCCTTGGCACCAGCGCCTACTCAATGCGTTTGAAGTCTGAAGCCGGGTGCTTGCAAACCGGGCAGACGAAATCGCTTGGGAGTTCCTCTCCCTCATAGATATAGCCGCAAACGGTACAAACCCAACCCTTCTTCTTTGGCTGATTAGGAGCAGGCTTTATGTTCTTGTGATAATAGGCATAAGTTGCAGACTCCTCGCCACTTACATTAAATGCATCTGTAACATCTGCAATAAAGAGAGAATGGGTTCCCAAATCTACAACCTGACACACCTTAGCAGATATAACGGCATTGATTCCCTCTGTAAGATAAATCAGTCCATTATCTGAACGGGAAAACTCAATACCAAAAGCCTTGTCAACATCTCTACCGCTCTGAAAACCCCAATGCTTAAAGAGATCGAAAGAGGCCTTCTGAGAAATAACAGAGACATTAAACAAACCGGTATGAAGAATCATATCGTGTGTATAATTCCCCTTGTTAATAGCCACAGTAACCCTGTTAGGAGTAGTAGTAACCTGGACAAAAGTATTAGTAATACAACCATTATCCTTCTCACCCTCCTTAGCCGTAATCACAAAGAGTCCATACGACAATTTAAAAAAAGCAGTATTATCCATATAGCAAAACCAAACGTTAAGTTTTATTCAATTCAATGCGCGCCAGTTCAAGGCATCCATTACAAGCCTGCCCAATGCGTGCCAGTTCAAGGTAACCAATTTAAAGTTGTAACAGTGGTAATCGAG